>ENA-OWPM01000407-OWPM01000407.1-human-gut-metagenome-genome-assembly--contig:-NODE-407-length-53564-cov-5.682652_pt1 | contig 53564 bp, 65 predicted proteins | sample MGYA00248267_ERZ651852 | MGnify/ENA primary metagenome ERZ651852 (study PRJEB26924, sample SAMEA4378228) | human gut metagenome | biome: human gut; feature: human-associated habitat; material: faeces... | reverse complement strand
GGCTCAACAAAAAAAACAAACACCAGGGCGTAATTCTTAGTCTTGATGTAAATTTCAGAAAGGAGATATTAATTCATGAAAGTTAAAAATAAATTCGATATTCTTCATAGAAAGGGGGGATAATCATGAAAAAGAAAAAAAAGAAGTTAAAAAACTTCTTTCAAAATCTTGATAGTAAAACATTAGTATTATTATTAACTAGCCTTGCAAACTTAGTTAATACTATATTGACAATACTATACAAGTAAAATTTATTAATAATGGTTTTGAGGAAGTAACCTACACTTCCTTGAAACTTATATGAACATTATAATCTATTATGAGGTGAAAAGCAATATGAATAAAATAATTAATATAATAAATTGCATATCAATAATTGGTGGAATTGTGCTTATAATAAATAAATTAATATGATTTGAGGAGTTTAATGGATATGAAGAAAGATTTAATTTTAATAAAAAGTACTGAAGAATTTATAAAAATACGTAATGAACAAGGACTTAGGGAAATATATACTAGGAAAGAAATAAAGGAGATTACAAATAAGCTCCAACTTAAAAATAAAGAGTTCACAATATTATCAATTCAAGACGAAAATGATGGTACACCATCTTATATAACTGAAGGAATAAGATGGTGTAATAATATTGGTTACTATGTATTGGAAGGTAATTTTTCTTTAGAAAATGATATCTCATTATAAGAGTGTAACAAAACTGAGTTGTTTTAAATGATGATTTATATATTATTGACAAGGGTGCTAAATAATAATACAATAATAATATAAAAAAGAATTGGTAACTGCAATTACCAATTCTAAAGTTAAAGGTTTTATGTATTTATTGAAATGAAATTATATTATCATAAAGCCTTGAAAAAGTAAAGGAAAGAGGTTTTATATATGAGTAAAAATGTTATGAATAAGAGAATCCAGGTATTAAAAAGAAATCATGAAGTTAGGAATTCAGCTATGGAAATGGGAATGACAGTTTTAGTTATTGTACCTTTATTAGTTTTAGCAAATATAATTTACTAGTATTTTGTCGGACAAATCAACTATTTATGAAATATTTATTTTGTTGTACTTATTTGATAAGTATGATAAAATAAACATAGGAGGGGATAAGATGGCAGCACAAAAAAAGGATAATAGAGTAAAAAAAACATTAGCATTAAATCCTGATAATCAAGAAGATTCCTTAATTTTAGAGTTTCTTGAAGAAAATAATATTAATTATAGCAAGTATGCAAAGAAGTTAATGTTAAAAGACATTCAGGATAAATTGTTTTACAATAAAGTCGGACAAATATCAGAAGTAAAACAAATTGAACAAATAGAAAATGTAATACAAAAAGAAAATATAGAACAAAAAATTAATGACGATGTAAAAAAACAAGTAATAGAAAATGAAAAAACAGTTGGAAATATTAAAGTTGATATTAAAGAAAAAGTTAGTGATTTAGATAAAAAAATTCCAAGTTGCTATGAATAAATAAAGGGAATATAGTGTAATAAATTAAACTGTATTTATAGTAATTTAAATAATATTTTTATAGAGATAAATAACTAAGAGTAAAGGGAGATGTAAAAAAATGAGTAAAAATAATGAGAAAAATATTAATGAAGTGATTTTAAAGGTAGGAAATGACAACGGAAATAATGAGCATGATATTATTATAAATGGTGAACTTATACAACAGCCAAACGTTTTTGCTAAAGTTAGGAAGATTCCTAATTTTGATGAAGTGAATAAGGCACATGTATTAGCAAACATGTCTAAAAATTTAATTATAACATGTGAAGAACCAAATGGAATTTATTATATTGGAGACTATGCTCTTAAATCAGGTCAAGTTGTTCGTAGCATAGAAGTAGGAGTTGATAATAATAAAATAGAAAGTCCTATAGTTAAAGTAAATACTTTAGGACAAATAGCAGGTTATGCAATTAGTGAATATGTTAAAACAAATGAAATAACTAATACAGCTATTATTAAAGCAAAAGTTGATATGACAACATCATTACCAGTTTCATATTATAGCAAGAAAAATGCTACTGATTTTGCAGAAAAGTTTTTAAATAAAATTCATATGGTTACAGTTCATATTGGTAATAAAGATGTAAGGGTTCAGATTGAATTTGAGTATGTCAAAACAATTCCTGAAGGTGTTACTGCTTCATTTTATTTTAAAGAAGCTCCAGAGGAATTATTTACTGAATACAATGAAGGTAAAGAAGATAAACTTGATAGTGACTTTTTTAAGACAGCAAGAGTTCTTCATGTTGCTATTGGAGAAGGTACAACAGAATATCCATTAACAACTGGTATAGAATTTAATCCTAATTTTATTGATGGAAGTAATAATGGAATAGGTCATGCGATAGATAAAGCGTTAGATGAATTTAAGGAAGAAGTAGGACTTATTAAGTTCACTAGACAGGAATATTCAGCAATATTAAAGAATAAAGAGCATAAATATCATGATATAGCTTTAGATATTGTTGAGCAGTATATTGAAGAACAAGCAGAAGAAATCCTTGTAAAAGCCAAAAAGGTAATAGAAAAGGCAAATAATGAAATTGATGTTGTAGCTGTATATGGTGGAGGTTCTATCTTAATGAGAGATTCTTTAGAAAAGAAGCTACAAGCATTTTGCGATAGAGCAAAGATAAAACTGTTCTATGTTCCAGAAGAATATACTGTTACATTAGAAGCCAAAGGATTATATAATTTTACTTGTAGTGATATCTTTGAATCTTTAAAAGCAAAATATATAAAATAAACAGAAGAAAGAGCCGAAAGGTTCTTTTTTGTGTTTACAATAAAAGCAATATTAATTGACATAGGTGTTGATTAAGCATATAATTTTTATATAAAAATTATAAAGGAAGAGAGTGAAAAAATTGAAAGCATTTATTATTGCTGAAAAATCAAGTCTTGCTACTAATATTGTACAAGCATTACGTACTAAGGAAAATTTCAATAGAAAAGATGGGTATTATGAATCTAATAGTTTTATTGTTTCATGGGCAGCAGGACATTTATTTGGATTAAAAAATATATCTGATTATGAAGGAGAGAAAATAAAATGGAGTGATATTAAATTACCATATGTTCCAGAAAACTTTGAATTTAAACTGAAGCCAGATACAAAAGAAGTAAAAAGTACAACACAGTATAAAGTATTAAAAAAATTAATGAGTAGAGATGATATTAATATTGTTTATAATTGTGGAGATGGAGATAGAGAGGGGCAAGTTATAATTGATGTACTGTTAGGACAACTGAAAAATAATAAACCTGTATATAGAATCTGGTCAGATGATCAGGTCGCAGAAAATATATTAAGAGAAATAGATAAAAAAGTAAGTAATGAAAATTTCAAAAATTTATTTAATGAAGGAATTGCAAGAACTTATTTAGATTGGATCTTAGGAATTAATGAAACAGTATACCTTACAAATAGAACTGGAGTAGTATTACAAGCAGGAAGAATTTTAGTACCTATTGTAAAAAAAATATATGATAGAGATATGGAAATAAAAAATTTTGTGCCAGAAATTTTTTATCAGGCAGAATCAAATGAGGAAAATTTAAAAATAACATATTTTGAAAAGTATAAAGAAAAGAGAAGTGCAGAAAGCAAAGCTAATGAACTTAATAATAATAAAACATATGTTAAAGAAATTACAAAAAGAGATACAATAAAGAAACCTAAATTGTTATACAATTTAACAAATTTACAAAAGGATTTAAATAAAAAATATAAAATGTCTGCAGATGAAACAATGCAGATAATGGAAAAATTATATTTAAATAAGTTCACAACTTATCCAAGAACTGATAGCCAATACATGACTGACGATGAACAAGAAAAAGCTAAAAAAATTATATTATCATTAAAAGATGATAATTTAGAATTTAAATCTTCAAAGGAAGTATTTAATTCTGAAAAAGTTGAAGGGCATAGTGCAATAACACCAACAACAGTAATACCAGATTTAAATGAATTATCAGAAATTGAAAGAAATGTTTATCAGACAGTTTTAAATAGATTTAAAAGTAATTTTTGTAAAGAAAATTGTATAATTTCAAAAACTGATATGGTTATTGTAAATGGAGATAACGAATTTAAGTTAACTGGAAAGAGTATAAAACAAAAAGGACTTTTAATTTATGAGCCTAGTGATTTAGAAAAATTATTACCAGACCTAAAACAAGGAGATGAAGTAAAAGTTGATTTTAAGCCTGCTGAAAAACAGACTAAACAGTCACCTAAAATGACAGAAGCGTCTTTACTAAGTTATTTAGAAAATCCATTTAGAAAAGATGATATAGACGAAAATGATGAGGATGAAAATATGGAAATTGATATAAAAAGCATAGGATTAGGTACATCAGCATCAAGAGCTCCAATTATAAGAAAGGCAAAGGATATAAAGTATATTGTTTCAGAAAAAAATAATTTATCAATTACTAAATTAGGAATATTTTTAATAGAGAGCATTGATAAATTACATATTGATTTATATGCAGAGAAAACTATTCAGTTTTCAAAATATTTAAAAGATGTGAATCAAGGAAAATTAACAATCGAAGAGTGCATTAATAAAGCAAAAAATGAAATAATGCAAATAGTTCAGCAAGGCGATAATGTACAAATAGAAAAATATCAGAAAGAAAAAGTAAAACATGAAGTTATTGGAAAGTGTCCGAAGTGTGGGGGAAATATTTATGAATCTATAAAAGGATTCTATTGTGAAAAATTTAAAGATCATCCAAAATGTAATTTTTTTGTGGGAAAAGATAATAAATTTTTTACAATGCGTGGTAAAAAAATGACAAAAACTATAATGAAGAATTTATTAAAATGTGGACAAGCACAAGTTAAAGACTTTAAGAAAAAAGATGGAAATGGAACTTATGATTCTATTGTGAAATTTGATTTATCAAATGAAAAATATATAAATTTTTTACTTGATTTTAAAAAAAAATAAGGAAGTGAAATAAGTGGATAGTAGTTATATTACTAATGGGTTACAGAGTGCTTTAGATTCTGTAACAGATAAAATAAAATTGGTCAATGATCTTATAAAAGTTTCTCCAGATCAGACTGGTTTTTGGAATATTGTAAGCCAAGTTAATGATGGAGTAGTTGCAACAGCTTTAAGTATTGCAACAATATTATTTTTAATGTCATTAGTAAAGGAATCCTTAGATGATAAATCAGATGATTATTTAAAATTAATTATTAAATGGTTTATGAGAATTATAATTACCAAAGGCTTGATAGAAAATTCTGCAAATATAATGATGGAAATTTATAAATTAGGTGTTAAAGCATGTAATGGAATAACAGCCAATGTAACTGGTTTAAGTAATATAAAAGTAGAAATTCCAGATAAGCCAGAAGGAACATTGCAAGTATTAGCAGCACTACCTAAGTATAAAGGAATTGAATTAGGAATTTGGTTTGCAGGAGTAATAATTATAGTAATTGTTTTAGGTGTAATGATTGATGTATGTTTATGTACTATGTTCTCACCAATTGCATTTGCATTTTTTGCATATGATGGTGTAGATTCAATAAAAAATTTCTTGAAAAATTATTTAAGTTTGTGTTTACAAGGAGCATATATAATGGGAAGTTTAACCTTATTCGAAGTGTTGCTAACCTCCAATATATTAGCAAATTATACATCAGATAGTTATTTTGGAGAGTTAGGTTTGTATATAATTTATATTTTAGTTTTAATTAAAATTTTAATATCAAGTGGAAGAAAAACAAAAGAAATTTTAGGTATGTAGTAAACTAAGAAAGGAGATTATTTTATGATTAGAGTTGAAGTGAACTCAGATCCAAGAGATATAAAAAATGAATGGTGGTTTGGATTAACACCAAGACAATTCATATGCTCTGCAATAATCATTTTGATAAATATTCCATTATATATTTTTGGGAGAAAATATATACAACGTGATATTTTAGGTTTTCTAATAATGTTAATTGCTGCACCCATTGGTGCAATAGGATTTTATAAATATAATGGATTATATTGTGAGGAAGTTATTAAATTACGTATAAAATCTTTTTTTGAATCTCCTAAAAAGAGATATATAAGAAAAAATATAGTAAGTGAAATTGACCAAGAATATATAAATGAAGAATTCATAAGAATTAAGAATCTAAATAAAAAGAAACATCACAGAAAAGTAAAAAAGAGAAAAAAATAAGTTATTAAAAACAAGCTACTTTTAGTAGCTTGTTTTTTTTATATACAAACTAATTATTTAAAGAAAAAGTATTTTTAATTTAAAATCATTAGTTATTTATCGACCTTGTGTTGCACACAAGAATTATATTAGAAAAAAGTAATATTATTTATCTTCCATTTCTGCGAAATTAGGAATATAAATAAACTTGTATAGTTGAGAAGAGAAGCGTATAATATAAGAGAATCGCAAGATAGGAAGGTGAACCCCTTCCAACTTGTTCAAGGCTAAGCCTTAAAAATCCAAAATGAAAAAACTTAGGACACCTAAAACCGTTAAATTGAAGAAGGGGGAACATATGAGAAATAAGCAATATAAAATATCATTGTATGATTCTGATTTAGATATTATAAAAAAATATCAAAATGAGTTAGGAATGAATAGATCAGAATTTGTACGTGAAGCAATAAGAAAATATGATATTAGTAAAAACACTAATATAGTTATAGAGCTTGATGAAAACTTTTTAGAAAAAGTAATTTATCATCTAGCGAAAATAGGAAATAATATAAATCAGATTGCACGTATTGCAAATACAGAAAAGCATATCGGGAAATTAGATATAGATAATATATTAGAAAATCAGAAGGACATAAATAAATGTGTGGCAGACGCATTTGAAACTATTTTAAAAATGAAAGAAACAGGTTTAATAAGATCTGTTAAAAAATTAGAAATTAAAGATGATAATTATAAAGAAAGTTTTGAAGAAATATAGATAGAAAGGGTTATGTATTATGGCAATTGTTAAATTTCATGCAGTTAAAAAAACAGATAATAAGAATCCAATAGCAAGTGTCTTAAATTATATATGTAATCCTAGTAAAACTGATAATGAACTTTTAATAAGTGGTATTAATGTAATTGGTGATAAGACATTGGCTAGAATGTCAATGGATAATACAAAATATAAATTTAATAAACAAGATAGAATTTTTAAGGGGAATAATAAGCAAGTATCGTGTATCCATGTAATTCAATCTTTTGATAAAAAAGATAATATATCACCAGAGCAAGCACATCAGATTGGGTTAAAGTTAATGAAAGAACAATTTCCAAATCACGAAATTGTTTGTGCAACACATATCGATAAAGGACATATTCATAATCATTTTTGTATTAATGTAATTGATATAAAAACTGGTGAAAGAAATTATTTCAAAAAGAAAACTGTATTACAAACAAAAATTAAAAGCAATGAGTTATGTGAAAGATTTAATTTTAAAATTATAAATCTTACTAAAAATAGAGAAAAGGCAGAAAGAAGTATTAACTTAAATTATGCAGAATGGGCAATTAGAAATAATAAAGATATTGATAAGAAAGTAACTTCAATAAAATTTGTCACAGAAAAAATTGATGCAATTCTGTTTGATGGTAAGATAAAAAATATTGATGAATTGGTAGGAGAATTAAATAAAGATGGAATTGAAGTTAAATATAAAAATAATCAGGGAAATTTATATAAACATATAAGTTTTAAAGTTGAAGGAAAAGATCAGAAATTTTTTAGGGGAAATTATGCTCATTCAATGGAGAATATTTTAAATAGAATATCCGATACAGAATATGATAAAAAGTATAATAAGTTTGCAGAATCAGAATGGCAGAAATATGCTAAAGATCATTATCCAAAAGTATCATATAAATTATTTATTAAAGAAGCTATTGATAATTTAATTTTAGAAGGAAAGTGTAAAACAGTTGATGATTTATTTGAACAATTGAAAGATAGATATAATATAGAAACTGATTATTTAACAGAAACAAAATCTGTTAAAAAGAGAATTAAATTCTTTGCAAAGGATAGTAAACAAAAATACTGGACTGGAACTTATGGAATTGTTGGAAAAGATAACAGCGAAAGATATGAATATCGTTATTTAAGACAGCGTATTGAAGATTCACAAAGAGATTTAACAGCTAACACAATTGAAATTAAATCTGATATTAATAATGATTTTAGTAAAGTAATTAAGTTTACTGGAGATATAAAAGATGATCTTAAGATAGTAAGAGATTATTTTGTGTATACAAAAGATGTAAGAGTAGTAAATGTTAATAAATATATAGATTTAATTAGTAAGTTTGAAATTAAAAATTATAAACAATTAGTAAGTTATCAAGATTTAATTTTAAATCAAATACAAATAATGAAGAAAGGGAAAAATATAGTTAGTCAAAATATTAACTATATCAATGAATTTAAGAAAATGACTTATGAGCTAAAAGATAAAAACTTAAATAATGTTGATGTAGAAATATTAATTAAATATAAAAACTTAGCAGATAAAGTTGCAGCAGTTGGAGGACTAGAAAACGAAGAAATTCTAATTAATAGAGAAGATGAACTTAACAGAAAAATCGAAAGATTTAGAGAAACATATGATGATTTAACTAAAGCTAAAAATATATATGAAAATAGGGAGGAGGTTATTAAAGGATTGAGTAAAATTTCTGAACAAGAAAAATCAAAGATACTTGATGATCAAGTAAAATAAAGTGGAGGATAATGTATGAATATTGGTGAAGGTGCAGGAGAAATATTAATAAAATTATTACATGTATTTTTCAGAGCATTATTAGACGTAGCTATTTTTGCACTAAAAAAATGGGAAAATCACATGGAGAAACAACCAAAAACTGAAAAGAGAGTTGATCGTATAAGTAAAGTTAGAGCATTAATTAAAAAGTTGCAGATAAAAAAACTTGAAGATCAGAATAAAGAGATAAAAGAAGTTATTAAGAAAATTGATAAGAACTTAGGAAAAGCAGATAAAAATATTGAGAGATATGAAATAAATAATGAAATTACAAAAGCTAAGAATGAAATAGAAATTAATAAAAATTATTTAGAAAAATTAAAAAAAGATAATGGAGATAAAGATCTGATTAATGTTGTTGAAGGAAAATTAAAAGATTCTCAATCAAATTTAGAACAATATGAAAAAAGATTTATGGAACTAGGTAATAAAACTGTTTCTTTAGAATCGTATAATTTAGCATTGGATAAAAGAAGCGAGTATAATAAATTGTTATCAATCAATGGTGATGAAATCAATAATAACTTAAAAAGAATTAGTATATTGGAAGATCAAATTAATAGATTAGAAAAAAAGGAAGAAAAACCTGAAAAAGTTCTTCAAGAGTTGGACAAGCTAAAAGATAGAAAAGATACTATAAACAGATATTTAAATGATAAGGGACTAGGAAAAACAGAAAAAGAAAGACTGTTAAATGAGATTGATAAAATACAAGATGATATTATAAAGATTGAATATAAATTAAATCCAGATAGTTATATTGAAAATAGATATAAGCATGTAGAGAATAATAATCAAGAAGAAAAGGAATATGCTAAAGAGAAAGAAAGAAATAGACATGAGGAAGAAGAAAAACAACGGAAAAATGAACAGCAGGAGCAAGATGAAGCTAAGGAAAAAAAAGAAGAAGAAAAAAATCAACAAAAGAGAGAAAATACACAAGTAAATGGTGAAGATAAAATCGAAGAAAAACATAATGAAAAAGTAAAAGTTGGTGATGAAGTAAAAGAATTTATTCAAACTGCTAGTGATGTTGAACTAATAAAAGCATCTAATGAAATACTTAATAATATGGAAGAAATGGTCAAAAAGAATCCAGAATTAAAAAATGATTCTAAGTTTATGGAAACTGGAAAAAGAATGTATGGTTTATTAAAGAAGCAGCAAGAACTTGAAAAAGAAAAACATAAAGAAGTTAATTTAAAACAAAATGAAATATTAAGAAAGGGAGCTGAAAGGTAATGGATGATAAAACACAGAATATTCAGAAAATTTATAATGAATGGAGAAAAGAAATAGAAGTTAATAATAAAATGGCAGAAAAATATGGTGGTAGTATGCCAGTATATGGTTCATGGGATTGTGGTGAAGCTGAAGTACGAGAAGATTTTAGTGAGTCCGCAGGATTAGATAATATAATATCTTTTGATAAAATGTTTGAGTTGGAAAAAAATTATATAGATCCATCAATGATAATCAAAAAAGCAGAGAAACTAATTGATAGTGCAGAAGAAAATGCACAACAAAGCCTTTTTGGAAAGCAAGAGAAAGACTTTATACTTAATTATGCTTATCAAAGTCAGGACCTGAAAAGAACTGAAAAATTAGCTGATCTTATAGCATTAGATCATTATGAATTATCAAAAGGGACTATCAATCCAGATATTAAATATATATCAGAAGAAAAACTTAATAAAAAAATAGATGATTATGAGTTAGAGGAAAAGCTAGGCATTTTAAGTGATAAAGCTAATCAATTTATTAACAGTAAGGCAGAACATTTTAATGTTAGTAAATTAGAAGCTACTAATATAATTATTAATGAATATAGAAAAACAATGGAATCAATAAAAAATGAAAGCTCTAAAAGTATATATGAACCTGACAATATTAATATAGATAAAACAGATGTAACAGAATATGTTGGCAAACAAGCTGAAGCATTTTCGATAAATCTGAATACTTTTATAGAAATTGCTATTTACAAGGTAGAAGAAATAGAAAAAGCACATGTTATAGAAGAAGCAAAAAAAACAATTACTAATATGGAAAAATTATTAAAAGATAATCCAGAATTAAAGAATGATTCTAAGTTTATGCAAATAGGCAAGAAGATGTATGACTTAGTGCAAAAAGAAGGCTTTAATAAGTTTTATGGAAGAGTAGATCGTCTAGGTACTGATGGGAAAATAGGTGAAACATTACTATTTGATAATGAAGAAAAGTATAGAGATATGATTAATGATTGTACTGAATGTGGTGATCCAGTTACTTATAAAAAGATAAGTGAGAAGGAATATAATCAATTAAATAAGGAGCAAGAAGGGAAAGAAATAAAGGAAAAAGATTTGGAGAGATAAAATGAATGAGAATGATATAGAAGAATTAAGAGATCTTATGAGTAATGCAGTAACTATCCTCAAAGAAAAAAAGGAACAAGTTTTAGATTTCAGCGGAATAAAATCAATAGAAGAAATAATAGGAAATAAGTCAGTTAAGCATAGAAGAAGAACAATGAATGAATTAAGTATATTTGCAGATCAAGCATTAGAAACTTGGCAAATTAAATTAAGTGCAAAAAGTGCATTTGCTTAGATAGATAAGTGACTATATAATATACAATGTAGTTAATTTTGTAAAAGAAGGTGAAATTGTGTTAAAAGAGAAAAAAACAATGAAACAATTAAAAGAATTTTCAGATAAAAAATTGGCAGAATATAATGCAAAAGAAATGGAAGCAGATAAACAAAAAGTAAGAGTTCAAGAGCGGGATAGATAAAAATTTATAAGAAAACCATATGTTGAATCAGGAGTCAATTATAATTGACAAGAGTGCTATTAACAACTATACTATAAATATAAAATAAAGTTAGAGGGAAGGGGATAGAGTGAAGGATTTCTTAATGATCTATGTAAATGCAGCAGGCATATTTTTACTAATTGGAGGTTGTGTACAAGTATTGATGTCTATGTTTGGGACAAGCACACTTAGTAAACTTTTTAAAGCTGCAACAAAAATTGGTGTAGCTGCAGTAATGATGAATGCTGATAAGATAGCAACAAAAATATTTAGTTAAATATTTTAGGAGGGGAAGATGAAAAGATGAAAAAAACATTAGTAGAAAACTTAAAAAAATCTAAACTAACATTATTATTAAATTTAAAAAAATCTGTTTCTGTATGCATAACAATGTTATTAACTACTAATAGAGTATATGCAGATACATTTAATACATCAAGTATGAGTGCTATTACAGATATAATTAACTTAGTTTGTAAATTGATATTTACAGCAGGAGTATTATGTTTAATATATGGAGGACTTTCTTATTTATCTGCATATAAGGCTGATAGTGCAGAAGGAAAAGAAAAAGCAAGTAAAGAATTAGTTGTTGCAGTAGGTCTTATGATTTTAGGAGGTAGTTCAACATACTTTACTGCGAAGATTGTCAGTTAATATATATTTGTAATCAAGAGTAGGAATTTAATTCCTGCTCTTAATTTTTAAAATGTTAATTAGCATAGATGATGATTTATACAAATTAAACTATTAAAGGAGAGAAAGGGTTATGATAAGTACACAAGATGTATTACCAATTGACAGTTATAATAAAAATGGAATCATTGAATATAAAGGAAGATATTCATTATCAATTAGCATAAAAGATATTAACTATAGTCTTAATAGTGAAGAAAGCCAGGCAGATATATTTTTGACATTATGCGAAATTTATAATATGTTTGGTGACAGTAAAAAGATTCAAGTTACTTTAGCAAACGAAAATGTGATACTAGAAAATATAACAAGTAAATTAACTATTGATAAAAAAGATGATAATTTAAACATATATAGAGAAGAATTTAATTCTGTAATGGTTGATAGTCTAGCAACTGCACGTAATGGGTTAAAGAAATCAATAACTATTACTATAAGTGATAAATATAAAAATATGGAAGCTGCTACTAGAAAATTATTTAAAACTTATAGAGAGATATCATCAAAATTTAATCGTATAGAATGTAAAGTCGAAGTGTTGAATTTAGAAGAAAGAGGAAGATTACTATATGGAATGCTTAGACTAGGAGAAGAAGAAGATTATATCTATGATATAAATAATTTCAAAGATTGTATTGCTCCTGGAGGTATTAATTTTAACAATAAATATTTCACAATGAATGGCAAATACTATGGAATATTATATGTGCCTAAACTTTCAACTTCAATTTCAGATACTTTTACTAATGATATTATTGAAATAAGTAGTAATATCATAATTACTTCTAATATAGAAGGAGAAAGTGTTGATACAACATTAGATATGCTTAATAAAAAGTCAACTATTTTACAACAAAAGAACATTAAAAAACAAAATGAAGCTGCTAAAAATGGAAGATATTCTTATAATGTTGATTTTAATTTACAAGATAAGATGGATAAAGTAGATAAATATAAAGATATGATTATGAATAAAAATCAGAAAAATTTTAAAGTTTCTTATACTATAATATATAGTTCTAAAAATATAAATGAATTAAAAGAATTAAAAGATGATATTATATCAGCAGCAAGAACTCATTTAGTAAAATTAAAAGATATTAAACTAAATAAGGAATTAGAAAAATGCTTAGTTAGTACAATCCCATTTGGATATGTAGAAGATTTAAAACATTATCGCCTTCCATTAACAACAGAATCATTAACATGTACAACACTTTTTTTTAATGGTACAGATTATTTTGATAAGCAAGGAAAGTTTTATGGTATAAATTCTTTAACTGGTAATGTTATTATAATTGATAAAGATTTATTGAAAAATAGAAATTCTTTCGTATTAGGTTCACCAGGTGCAGGAAAATCATTTGCAACTAAAGAGGAAATAATAAGCGAAGCATTGAGTAAAGATGGAGATATATTCATAATAGATCCTAATGATGAATATGGAGAATTAAGCAGGAGTTTTAATGGTGAAGTAATAGAAATATCTGTAAATTCAAAAACACATTTAAATCCATTAGATTTAACAGAAGATCCAGAAGATGATGCACCTGTAAAAAGTAAATCAGACTTTTTATTTACAATATTTACTGGAATATTAGCAACTGGTAATCAATTAAGTAATAAAGAAAAAGCCATTTTAGATAAAGTTACACATAGAGTTTATGCAAAATATATAGCTAATGGATTTTTAGAAGAAGAACAGCCAACATTAAAAGAATATTTAGAAATATTAAAAAGTTTAGAGGAAAAAGAAGCAAAGGATTTAGCAATTTCACTAGATTTATATGTTAATGGTTCACTTGATTTATTTAGTCATCCAACTAATGTAAATACTAAAAGCAGAATACAAGTATATAATATTCAAAAATTAGGATCTGGTTTAAAAACATTAGGTTTACAAATATGTTTAGAACATATATGGAATAAGGTAATTGAAAATAGAAAAAAAGGAAAAGAAACATATGTTGTTTGTGACGAAGTTCATTTACTTTTTGGTGAAGGAAATAGTTATTCAGCTAAATATCTTGAACGTTTCTATAAACAAGCTAGAAAATATGATGCAGGGATTACATGTATATCTCAAAATATAACTGGTATGCTTCAAGATCCAATTGCAGCACAGTTAATTGCTAATACTGAATTTTTACAAATATTATCTCAATCACAACAAGATAAAAATTTACTTATAGAATTACTAAGGCTTTCAGATATGGAAGCAGGATATATAAGTAATGTTGATCCTGGTTCTGGTTTATTAGTAATTGGACAAACTCAAAAAGTACCATTTACTAATAAATTCCCTAAGAATACAAAATTATATGAATTAATGACAACAGATCCTAAAGAACTTAAACAATATAGAGAAAGAAAAATTAAAGAAGAAAAGAAGAGATTATTAATAGAGAAAGAAAATGAAAATAAAAGAGTCGATGAAGTTAGTCCATTAAGTGATAATATTACAAGAGTAGAATTTTTAAATGAAAGTAAAGAAACTGCTATAACTTCAGAAGATATTAATAATGAAGCTGTAAGTGTTAATATAACACCAGAAGTTAATGCAGAAATAGTTTCTGCTGATGATAAGATAGAAACTCCAGAAGATATTAATAATGTTTTAATAATAAATGAAAAAGAAACAGCAAAACGTAAATATATAATAAAATTAGATGATGAAATAGAATATAAAAGGAAAATTGTAATATAAAAATCAATTAATATTGACACTTGTGCTAAATAAATATATAATTTAAATATGAAATATTTAAAGAAAGGAAGTATAAAAAATGAATATAGAAGATGAAAATGAATCAATAATATTAAAAAGTGCAAATGAAGGTGAAGTGAAAGGTGAAAATGTCAATGTAGTTAATAGCGACGAACAAAAGAAAGAAGTAATTAAAAACATTGAATCACAAAAACATAATGAAGAACGAGAAACAGACGCTATTATAGAAATTCTTGATAGAACAGATGATAAGCCTGCCCTTATAGAATACTATGAAAATGGACAGTTAAAAAAAGAAACATATTATATATCAAATAAAATTCACAGAGATGGGGACAAGCCTGCTGTAATAAAATACACTCCAGAAGGCAAAAAAAAGCAAGAATTGTATATGATCAATGGTGTTATTACTAGGAATGAAAAAGCAGCTATAATAAATTATAACGATAATGAAACAGTTAATGATGAAATCTTTGCAGTTGATGGTATGACAGATCATAGAAAAGAATACTTTGAAAATGGAAATATCAAAGCAACAAGGTGGTACAAACCTTATAAGGTTTCATGATTGAAAGTATTAGACTAAGAAAGATGTTTCTTAGTCTAATTTTTATTATAGGAGATGATCTGTTGAGTGAGCATTAAATCTAAAAAAAGTGACGATATAAATATTAATGTAAAAAAAGAATCAATTGTTGGACAACAGAAAGGCTCTGTAGATAGAGCTGAATTAAAAACAATAAGTAGAAGTGGAAATAATAGTTACACTTCAAATTATAGAACTGTAAATAAAGTACACGATAATAGAGGATCAGAAGTAAAAATTAATGATGTGTTTAACCATTTTTCAGATAGCAATAATAGTGCATTGCACAAAAGCTATAATTTGCACAGATCAGATAATATTAAAAATAAAGATATAGATAAATTACCAGGTAAAATTAAATATGTTAATAGACGTATTAATAATTCAAAAGATGAAAATACATTAGGAAGTGAAGGAGCAGACGCTGTTACAAGTGCTAAACGTATTACATCACAAGTTGATGAAAATGTCAGGAAAGTTAAGACATCAATAAATACTGGCAAGAAAGTGTTTAAAACAGGAATACAAACAGGTAAAAATATTAAAAAAGGTGCTTTAAATATACAAACATTAGTAAAAGATAAAAAGAATATATTTACTAAAAGTAATGTAATTAAATTAATTAAAAATAATTTTTCTAAAGAAACTATAAAAAATAGAGCAAAGAAAACAGCTATAGGAACATTAAAAGGTACAAAAGAAGTTTCTAAGTATGCAGGAAAAACTTTAACTATTGAAAGCCTTAGAGGAGCAAAAAAAGAGTTAGAAAATGAAGATAATGATTTAGTAATTAAAAGTATCAATGATGGTCTAGAAAATGCCAAAACTACGATAGAAACAACAAGAAGAGTAAAACACACAGTAGGTAATATAAGTACAAGATGTAAAAATAGAAAAATACAGACACTAACAAAAAATGATCATAATAGAATAATGACTTTAGCAAAGACTAATAGAACAATAAATACAAAAATAGAAAGTAATATAAAAATAAAAAATATTACACCTAATAATAAGATCAATACATCAGAAGAAAATTTTAACTATAAACAGAAATTTAACAAAGCAAGTAAAACGAAAAATATTAAGTTAAAAAATCGTGCTAGTCAGAAGGTAAAAGAAAATCTTGAAAAAGCAATAAAAATTATTATAAAAAAGATAGATGTATTAGTTAAAACAAAATTAGCAGTAATATTATCAATTGTATTAGTAATATTTTTACTTTTAACTTTAATTAATGGAATGTTTACTTCAGTAATGGGATGTTCTATTCCGAATATTGACAATCCTGATGAATGGAAAACAGAAATGAATAGGATAGAAGCTAAAGCAAATAATATAATTAGTTCTGGAGATAAATTTAAAGTAACAGATAATAGACAAGGTGAATCTACATCATGGAAACAAGTAATTGCTGTTTATATGGCAAAGTATGAAAATGATCCTCCAAATAATTTTGGAAAAGGAGTAACAACTGATATAGAAGATAGTGGAGAGGAAACAACTTTTACTGGTACATACTCTGATATAATAAATTTAGCTTCTGAAAAAACTGGTGTTGATCCATATTTAATATCTGCTTTAATATATCACGAAAGTAGATTTCAATCAAATGCTGTTTCTTCCGCAGGAGCTATGGGATTGATGCAACTTATGCCTGATACAGCAGCAAGTTACGGAGTAACCAATCCATTTGATCCGTATCAGAATATTATGGGTGGATCTCAATTACTACAAGTCTTAAATGAACAATTTAATGGTGATTTAACCATGATTTTAATAGGATATAATTTTGGGGTAGGGAATATGCAAAAGTATGGAATTAACAGTGCAGCAGACTTATATAAGACACCTGATGAAACAAGAGCATATGTTCCAGAAGTATTAGCTATATATGATTCATACAAAAATGGGAAAGAATTGCCTGATGATGAAATAACTGGAGTTGTTTCGGAAATGAGTGGTAGCAGTAATGAACTTGAAAAAATATATAATTTATTTAATACATTAACTAGATCTCAAAGTAAGAAAAAACATGATGATGGAAGTGAAACAACAATAGTAACAATAACTCTAACTAAGTATAATATGGATTATGTAATGGATAAAATAAATTTAACAGATGATCAAAAAGAAATTGCAAAATTAATGATAGATGTGGACGCTTTCAAAGATCTTATACCAGATTTTGATTTTAATTTCAAAATTAGGGGTAATAATACTGGAAGTACAACAAATGCAGATATAGGAGAAGCAGGTGCAGTTGGTTCGGGTGAAGCATTAAATGAAGCAGGTTTACAAGAGGTAAAGAAATATATTGATGAATGTATAGGGACTCCTTATAAAATGGGAGGAACACAACCAGGTGTTGCTTTAGATTGTTCAGCATTTGTAAGTTATGTATTTACTCAATCAGGATATATTAATGGCAGATATACAGCACAAGGTTTATCTAATATATCTACAAAAATTGATGAAGCAGATCTTAAACCAGGTGATTTAATATTCTTCCAGGGAACATATAATTCGTCTGATACTGTAACTCATGTGGGGATATATGTTGGTAATGGAATGATGGCTCATTCAGGAAATCCATGTCAATATGCAAGCTATGAAAGTGCATACTGGCAAGAGCATTTATATGGATATGGAAGATTGACTTAGGAGGAAACATGAGAAAAGTATATATAAGTATTTTATTAATAGGTTTATTATTATCTAATTTTTATATAAGTCCAGTATATGCAGAGGGAAAATATAATACTGTAAAAGTAGCTTATTCAACAATGGTTGTACAAGCTACTGTTCCAGATAATTTTGATAGAACAGTATATATAAATTTTACAGCAGAAGATGGAACTAATAGAGAATATACACTCACTAAATCTAATGATTATGTACTAGAAGATAAAATTAAATGTGGAAGTAATAATATAAACTTTATTACAATAGGAAATAATCAAGATGATAAATATGGATATTCACTCTATAATAGCAATACTATACTTAATGCAGAAAAAGGAAAGCCAGTTATATTTGCTATCAATATAATTGAAAATGAAGATGATCAACAACAAGTTCAGGAAGAAAAAACAGTTGAACCAGTTATTAAATCAGATGAAGTAAAAGAAGATATTAGTAATGAAGTAAATCAAAAAAAAGATATTGTTGATATTGATAAAAGCATTGACAGTAAAAAGGAAAATGATGGGGTGACAAAATTATTTATGAGTATTTTTATTAATGTATTAGGATTTACATTGATAGGTGCAGTATTATTCATATATTTATATTTAAAGAAGAAAAAAGAAGAAAACGAATAAAAGTCAGATATATGCAAATTGTACAATTTGTCTTACAAAAATAAAAGGGAGTGACTAAAATGTCAAAACAAAATTTAAAGGAAATGTACACAAAAAAGCAAGAAGAATTGAAATCTATTGATGAAAAAATAGAAAAACTTAGAGTAAAAAGAAATAAAATTAATTCAGAAATGAAGGACATTCAAACTCAAATAGAGCTTGATAATATTAATGCTTTGAAATTAACTTTAGGAAAAGATATATCAATAGAAAAATTAGTTGCAGCTATATCAAATGGAACAATAGATGTTTCTAACATAAAAAATAATAATGTAGAACAACATACTGAACAAATACAGCCAAATACTGAACATCAACCTGTTCAGCATAGCTATATTAATGATTAATTAGGTGGATTATGAGATTAAAAGAAGGTTGGTATCGCCCTGTTGAAAAGTGGGATTTAAAAAGAAAATTAAATAATTTTCATATAAATAGTAATGCCAGATATCATAGATTCCATAATGGAAAAAGTATATGTGGTAAATATGAATTTGAAAATTATTTTGAATGTTGTGATGAAATTACTGATAAAACTGTAAATGATAAAAATAATAAGATCTGCCGAATATGTTATCGTAAATTTCTGAAAGGAAAACAAAAAGAGAAGGTATTAGATAGATCATATTTAATTAACAATTCAGTATGTAAGAATAAATATAATTTAAAGTTAATTTCTCAGTTAATAGATGAATATAATATATCAATTACTGAAATGGCAGCTATTTTAAAGGCTTCAAAACAATTTTTATATAATTTGGCAAAAAGAAATAATCTTGAAAATGATAATTTTAATAATAAGGAAGGTACAGTTGGTAAACAAATTAAAAATATAATTTCAACTATGAATAAAAATGATAAAGATACTTATTATAATAATGAAAAAGATATTTATATAAAAATATTTCAAAAACGAAATAATACCAAAAAAAGAGTAGCTATATATAAAATTAAGGATGTAATAAGAGTATATTATTTTAAATAGAGTCTAAAAAATAGGCTCTATTTTTATTTGACATTCGTTTGCGTGAATGATAATATGTATATATAAAATAAATTAAGTAGTAAATAGGTATAGTAGGGATTACAAAATTGCTAATGCTAAGTTGCTACTATGATATTCTAGGAAAAAATTTTCCTAGAATATTTTTGAATAATCTTAATGATAAAGGATGGAATGTAAATTATGGATTTAAAGGATATAAAAACATTACGTCAAGTATCTAAAGAATATAATATTCCAATTACTACATTACAAAGCAGATTGATCTATCTAATAGAGAATGTAGATTATAAAAAGCTAGGAGCAGGACAAGGAACTATTTTAAGTCCTGAAGGTATAGAAAAGATAATTCAATATAAGTACATAAGAAAGATAGAGAATCAACCGACTAGATAAATTTATAAAACAAGATTAAGAAAAGTAAAAACAGTATATATACTATAAATTTTAGCTACAAAGGTTGATAACTTGGGTGAAGGCAGAGCCGAGGGAGAATCTCCCTAATGAAAAAACAATCAAATATGAAAATGGGTAATGGTGCAATTATAGATTAGATTCTTATAACAGAATATAATGGTGGTAATGAACACAGAACAGTTAAAGATTTTTAGGGAATTCCTTAAAAGTCTTTTTTTATGTGTAGCCTACGAAGTCAAATACCGATAAGGTTAAAATTCCTCCAAAGTCGGAATTTATTTATATGTTTTTTTGAAGCAACAGCCTAGCATATTCCATGTTTATTGTCAAAAACCACTACGAAAAAATTTTTATGGCCAATGTAAAATTAGCAATAAAAATTTTTTCTCCGTTTGCCAGGCCCATATAAAATGGGCAGGCATTTTGACAAACACATTCCATATGCAATGGCAGGCTCAACAAAAAAACAAACACTGGGGCGTAAGTCATGGTGCAGTAGTGTAATCGAAAGGTAGGCAATAGTTATGAGGAATATTTTTATAGCTGAACTAAGTAAAGAAAATCAGAAAAAAATAGAAGGGATGGTTAGGAATTATCTTATAAAAGAAAACTATGATCAAGAAAAAATTGAAGAAATAATATCTAATGTATTAGATGATAGGCTATGCAATTTAGAAGAGATTTTTGATATAGAACCATTTTTGTATAAAGGGAAAATTATTAATATTGTTAATATATATAGTCAAAGGGGGAATGAATAATGAGGAAATATACAATGAGTGTTGATGGGGAAATGGTTAAAGCGGATATAATGTCCATGTTAGATGAAATTAATTATTGTGAGTTTTGCAATAAAGGTAAGTTTAGAATAACTTTTAGAAACTCAAATTATATAAGTAAAAAGAATCTTACTTATATTAATGTGGAAATAAATGATTATGGGAAAAATATAGATGAAGCTTTAATTGAAATGATTAATTGTGAATTTTGTTATGACAGCTTTAATATATCTATGGAGAAGAAATTGAAGGATAAAGATATTGAAAAACTGTGGTATGAATTAGAAGATATAACATCATTAGAGAATAATGAAGGGGAATATATCTTAAATAGTAATTGGTTTCTTTTTGATAAAGGGACAGAAATAAATGAGATATGGGAATGGTTTAATAATAATCATAGTAAAGGGTTAAAATATTTAGCAAATGAAATAGATAGCTAAATTAATGTTCTAAGTTTATTTTGTAAATGTATATAAATAAGTTGATTAAATAAGAATATGAGAAATATTTTATAGCTTAAATAAGGGGAAATAGAAATGGATATAAATAATTTAGAAAGTATAAGTGACTTGGAGCTTGTTAAATCATATAAACAAGCTAGACAAACTTTTGTAAGATCAATAGAAGATAGCGAGGAAGAGAAGAAGGCAGAAGAGTTATTTGATAGGTATTTTAAAGAAATTGATGAAAGGAATATAGACTTAAGAGATTATACAAAAACTAAATAAAAAGAATGGAGTTAGGAAAAAATCTAACTCCATTCTTTTTAGTAGTTTTTATTAAAATAATAGGTAATTTTTACGGAAAAGTTTCATACAATAATATTAGAATTAAAAAAGGAGAAAAAGTATGGGTTGTAAAAAAATCACTATAAGTTTTAAAAATACCACTAGAGATACAAAGATCTATTTAGCAATACAAGAATTGGAGGAAAAGAGCCAAACTATTAAAGATATACTTTATAAGGCACTTGTGGCGGATAAAGAAAAGAAAAAATAAGTCTACTTAATTAAAAGTAGACTTATTCCAGGTAACTTATCGTATACGTGTATACGTTAAGTATATGCAGATGAAGCATTAATTGTTACAAAATTTAAGAGAAATTATAAAAAATGTACTATTGCTTCAGCTATTGCATTAGCAGCAACTATAGAGAGTGCAATTCCAAATTCGATAGTCATAAATACCAACTCCTATTGTTTTTATATCCATATTATGACCTATTTCAGAATAATTATTCAGGAGGTAAAAATAAATGAATGTAGTTATGAATCATAATCAATACATTGAGTGGAAATATGGTGAAAAAACTACTTTAGATATAAAACTAGAAAACTTAGGAATAAAAAATAAGAGACGATTAAGAAAAGAATTGGTTATTGGGTTAGCTGTAGGTGGATTTTTAATTAATTATCCGTCACTTGCTTTTGGGATAGATTTAGGAGCTATAGACAAATTAGGAAATACATTTCTTAGTATAGTTAGAAAAGCAAGTTATTGGATAGTGCTTATATTATCATTAGTTGAAATTTCAAAAGCAGCTCTAAAAGGTGGCAATAGTAGTTCAGAAATAGGGAAAATAATAGTAAAATATCTTTTAATATATGCCTCATTATTTTTAATGCCTTGGCTATTTGATTTAGTAGAGGAGGCGTTCAGATAATGGCTATGATAAAAAATTTCTTTATGGATCTAGGAAAAGATACAGCATTAGTATTTATAAATTCATCATACTGGATATGTTTATTTGTATGTATGTTTGCAATAATTTTGTATGTTGCAGGATTAAAGAAAGCAGGAAAATACGTAAGTATATCATTTATAGTATATTTCTTATTGCAGTGCTTTAAAGTTGGATTAAAATAATGGAAGCAATAAAGCTAAGTCGATATTTTCAGTTGATTAATCCTGTTTACACATATATACAGATAATTCCTCACCGTAGTATAAGAAATTACAACAGTAGTAATATAGCAAAGGCAATTTCACACACATATAAAACAATTAATAGGAGAATTCATAGAGAGCAAAAGAAAATATTTATAGAAACTAATTTTAAAATTAGTTATATTATTGACATAGAGAAGAATAATGCTAATTTTTATTTTTTAATACCAGTAATTTATAAAACAATAATAATAGAAAAAATTATAGAAATATGGAGTAAATCTACCATAAAAGAGGTTCAAGAAATACCTAATCTTTCAGAAAAATCAGTAACTTATTCTTTATCATATAAAAAACTTGATGGATTAAGCTTAAATGTAGATAAAAAAAGCAATGAACCATTAAACAGTATTTTAAATGTTATGGATATAATGAAAGATCAGGATAAATTAAGAATAGCATATAATTTTATGCCTATGAGTCAGCTAGGATGGAAGGAAAGGTATGAAGATACGCTTGATAGAGTAAAGAATAATAAGCTATTAGATAAGAAAGTAACAAGTTTTGAGTATATTATGAAATCAATTTTAGGAATTGTATTAAATACACTGGATTGTATTTTAGAAGTATTGAACGATTTTACTGGCGTTAATAATGAAAATGAAGGTGAGAATTTATATAATAGGGTGATGGCAATTTTAGGACAACAAAATACTTTATCTTTAAATACTAAGAAAAAGCAAGAAGCTACAATAATAAATACACAGATAGCAATAATAAGTGATTCAGTAGATAAGACCAGGAGAGAAAATAATGCTTTAAGTGTTGCACAGTCATATAACGTATTAACTGAAGATAATGAACTTATATATAAAAAAATGAAAAATAAAATAAACATAGAAAATTATGATTTTAAAATTGATTCTAATTTATGTAGTTCTGATGAATGTCAAAACTTTATTCAAATTCCAGCAGATAGATTATTAAAGGATTTTAAGATAAATCATATAGAAAATACAGAAAGTGAAATTCCTGAAGAGCTAAGAAGTGGAAGTATGTGTATAGGAACAAATATTTATAAAGGAAATGAACAAAAAGTTTATTTATCTTCAGATAAAGATTTCAGAAATTTAGCTTTATGTGTAATAGCTCCAACAAGAAGCGGAAAGACTAATTTATTGAAGAACTTAACTAGGGATAGTATAGATCATGGGGAATGTTCAATTGTATTTGATTTTTGTGGTGAATGTGAATTTTCTGAAGATGTAGCCAAAAATATTCATAAAACAAAAGTTTTAAAAATAGATTGTTCAAATCTTGATAATTTGCAAGGTTTAGGATTTAATGAAATTTTTACAAAAAGTAAAAATAAATTTGAAATATATAAAAGTGCAAAAATGCAAACTGCACAGCTTGTAAGTTTTGTTAATAGTATAAATATTAACAGCGAATTAGAACCTAGAATGAATCGTTATTTAAAAGCAGCAGGAATAATTGTCTTTATTAACAATGGAAGTTTTAAAAATGTTTTTGATGTTTTGCAGGATCATATTTTAAGGAAGGAATTTATTAATAAAATTCCTGAAGATCAATTTGATAATTTAGAGGAATATATTCTAGCCATTAAGGAGCTAGATGAATGGAGCAAGGAAACTAAGAATAATTCTAAAGAAATTATAGGTACTAAAATAAGCTTTGTACAAGGGATTTTAAATAGACTAGATTCAATTAAAAGTAATGCCTATATGGAATTAATGCTTAAAAAAGGTTGTAGTGAGAATATTAATTTAGTTGAAGAAATGCAGAAGAATCAGCTTATATGTTTAAAAATGCCTGAATCCATGTTTTCTACTGAAGAAGAAAGAGATATTTACTGTACTTATTGGATTAATAAAATTTGGGGAGCTTTACAACAAAGGCACTCAATGTTGAAAGAAGAAAAGAGAGTTAAAGTAAATTTATTTTTTGATGAATTGTATCAAGTTCCAACAACTCAAAATTTTCTCAAAATTAAGATTAATCAAATTGCTAAGAAAACTTGTAAGCCTATTATTTCTTGCCATTCATTAGAACAGATAAAATATATAAGACCTGAATTAAAATCAGCTAATACAAGTTATATGCTTATTTCAGGATGTAATAAAGATAATTATAATGAATTAAAAGAAGAATTAGATCCATACGAGCTAGAAGATCTATTGAATTTAAAAAGATATACAAGTTTGAATTTGATAAAATGTAATAATGGTTATGCTAAATTTATTTCTATTTTACCAGGTAAAATTTAAGATTAATAAAATCAAATTTTATTGAATTCATATAATTTTAAATACCAATAAGGTTAAAATTCCTCCGAAGTCGGAATTTATTTATATGTTTTTTTAAAGCACGAGCCTAGCACATTTTCGCTCAACTTGTCAAAACCATTCCGAAAAATTTTTTATTATTGCATTTGCTTCGCTGCATTTAAATAAAAATTTTTTCTCCATTTAAAAAAATAAATCCTGGACCAGATAAACTGGACTAGGATTTATTTTTTTATTTTGACAAGTCGCTACAATATGCGTTTAAAGGCTCAACAAAAAAACAAACACAGGGGCGTAAGTCACAGTGTAGTTGTTAAAAATTGGAGTGAGATAATGGATGAATAAAGATGAATTAGAATATGAGGTTTTAATGGCTATTGATGAAGTAGCAATTTCAAAAGGGAAAGGGATAGACGAGAGTTGTGAGGATTTAATTAAGAAATTCAAAGACTATGATGAAATAATAGACTATTTATCAAATAAATATGATGTGATTTTTATGTAAGAAGAAATTAAATGAAGTGAAAGAATTATTAAAGAGTATGATAATAACTAATATTTAAGGGGAGTGGTAGATTTGTTTCTATTAATACCCTTTATTTTTTACTTAAAAATAATTTCAAAATATTTACTAAAAAACATTGACGTACTGCTAAAAGTACGTTATAATAATATTAAGGGTTAGGAAAAATCTACCGAATTTGAAAGAAGGAATGAAAAATGAATAAAATAGTTGAAAAAGCAATAGAAATTAACAAATTTGGAGAAAATATTCCGAATTTGGAAATTGGGGATGTAGTTACTTTAGGAATGGTTTGGGATGGAAATGGTGAAAAGCCTGAATATGCTTACTCTTATAGACTAACAGATGATGGAGAAAATGGCAAAGATAATTACAACGTAGATATAAATTATGAATTTGAAATAGTAGAAGAAAAAGAAGATGAAATGGAAACAGTAGTTAAAATAATAGATATAAGTTTTGTGTAACAAATAGAGGGGAGAGCAATCTTCCTAATAAGATTATAAAAATTGAAATATGAGGTATATAAGACATGGATAATGCAACATATAAATTTGTCAAAAATATATTCTTAAAAGAAAATCAAAAAGGTGTAATACCAGAAGAACTAAAGGAAATTACTTCATGGCTGAAAAATAAAAAATTTATTAATACTTATAGAAATAAATATGAAAATGATGGATATGGATTAGATTTTAAATATGATTTTGGTGAAGAAATAATGGCAATATTAGATGTATCAATTATAAAAAATAAAGATACAAAATATAAAATTGAATGGATGGCTAGACTAGATGAACCAGGATATAAAACACAAAAAGGAAATGATATTCAAGAATTAATTATTACTATATCAAAAATAATTTCTGATACTGTAGAGAGTAGCAAAACAAAAAAAGAACGACAAATAAAAATACAAAATTTAATACGAAAATATGGTATGAATTATAAAAAATACCTATAATTTTAGGTTTTGAATAAAGTTTGATCAAAACTTAATTTTAAAAGAATACTTTTTATTATATATTAAAATAATTTTAATAATGGGGGAAGTACTCCCCCACACAAAGAGGTTAAATATGAAAAGTAAAGTTACTTTTAACAAAAGTGGAAGTGGTTCTACGAGTGGGAGAGTTACTATTCCAGTTGCATTCTTAGAAGCATTAGAAATAACAGAAAATGATAGAAATATTGAAATAAAATTGATAGACAATAAAATTGTTATAGAAAAAATAGAAAATTTAGAAGCAGAAAAACGATAAAAAAATGAATATAGAAAAAGATAATCAATATAATATTTTGTATTCTGAAGATAATGTGAAGGAGGATAAATAGAAATATGAGAAAGTTAAAAAAAAGCAGTAAGGAAATTCAAGAATTATTAGATAATACAAAAGAAATGTTGAGAGAAGAAGAAAGTAATTACAATGAGTGTAAAGACAAAGAATTAAAAGAGTGTTATATGCAAAATATTATAAAGATTAAAAAAGCAATAAAAACATTTGAAGCAGCATTAGAAGAATCAAAGAGCAATTTAATATAGTTCTACGTATTATTAAAATTTAGACAAGTTGTGAAAAATACGAACAATAAATTATAGGTCATGAATAAAAAATATAGAACTTGTTAATTTATTTCATTGGCCATAAAAATAATATTCGGATATTTAAGAAGTGGAGATTGATGATATGGAAGAATTAATGAAAAAATTTGATGAATGTTTAAATACATGGATTGACTTACCTCAATATGTTTATACAGAAGAATATAGAAATGCTTTTATAGAATTTGCTAAAAAGAAAGAATCTGTGGGACAAAAGTTAGAACCGTTAATTGCAACTATGGCATTACACCATGAAACTGATGGAAGGCACCCATATTTTAAATTTAACAGAATGTAGAAAGGATGAAATGATTTTAATGAATAATAAATTGATGATTTTGGGTGGCGTTATTATTTTTATTGGAATAATTATCTTAAAATATTTGAACTTATATTTTATAAATAACATACTACCTAAAAAAAGTCAGAAAGAACAAGATAAATATAATGAAATGGAAATAATTTTAAGTAAAAAAGGAGCTTTTAATGTACCATTTAAAAATGCTAGATTAATTTCTAAAGAAAACTCAAGAAATGATTTTTATAACTTTGGTATTATTATAAGTATAATATTGATTATAATTGGTTTTATGTATAAGGTGTAAAGTTATTGCACTGTATGAAGATTTGACGTAGTAAAGTGAGGTGAAAATGTGGAGAAAGAAATTGTAGAAACAATTCGTTATAAAAGTGAAACAACTTGGTTTTACAAAATAGATAAATATTTTAAAATAATAAAAATAAAAATTGAGAACATAGAAGAAGAAAAAGAAACTGATTATGTAAGAAGATATAAAGTTGCATATAAATTTGGTGTTAATTTAATTAATCCTTTTAGTTGGATATATATTTTATTTGTTTGGATAAGGCTAATAAGTAAAGCTACTAAAGAATTGTTTGAAGATATTAAGTTTAGTACCTATGTGGAAACAATTAAAATAAAAAAATAAGTTTCTACACAATTCTTAGAACAGGTGTAGCTGTACCATATTAAGATTTGACGAAGAAAATGAAAATTATAATAAGAAAGCCTGATGAATAATTAGGAACTATGGAGGAATGAAAATGATAGAGGAATTAGTTAAAGATGAAATTCAACTAGCAGATGATGAATGTTGTATAGTATTTGATTTTGGATGCTATTTTCCATATTCAAATTTTGAGATATTAAATTTTAATTTTACTTTAGGAATGGAAACAATTGATGATTGTAAAATAAATCATCGCTATCCCAATAAGAGTTATCAAACAATATCCAAAAAATATGGTCGTAAAATCAGTAAAATTGGATATCCATACATTATGAAATTAAAAGAACAATCACCTATGTTACTATGTTTAAAAGTTGGTATCAACGAACAGTACCTTACTCTAGTATTTCCAATCCAAACAAATATGACAAAAGATGAACCAATTTGTGGCTTATCTCTACACTATTTTTTTGATAAAAGTGAGTTCTACTTTATGTCATATGAAAAAGCGAAAGATCGTGGCTGGTATCAACATATATGGATAAATTATGAATCGGAAAATAAAATAAATAATGATAATGAAATATTGTTAAACAATCCTCATAGAGCTGATGATAGTTATACACTTATTTATGACAATGTTATAGAACCATATCCACAAGCATTATCAGATTTAATGTTATAGATATGAGAAGTGATCAAGATGATAAAATATGCAATAAATGAGTTGAATTGTCCTAACTGTAGTAAACATATTATATAAATGCAGGTTGTTTATATACATACCTAAAGCTTTACAAATTAAAGGAGGGGGAAAGGAAAATGTATTTTGCACAATTATGTGAAGATGGTGAATGTATTCCTTGCTATGTAGCAGAAGAAATAATTATAGATGATGATATTATGTACTATTCAGATTTTGAGGAAGAGGTAAATAAATTTTGTGATAAGTGGAATGAAGAACTCTTAAAAGAAAAGGATATTTTAGCACAAGAAAAAATTGCGTTCCATAAAAAAGTAGTTAATAAATGTGCACTTACTACAAATGAAGTATGTAAAATAACAGGTCTTTCAAGAGCTAGAATATCTAAAAAAGTTCAAACAGGAAAACTTGATTACATAAGAAAAACTTCAGGAGGTTTTATATTTCACAAAGATGATATTAAACCTAATCTAGATAGAAATGGTCATATTGTAAAAAGATTTTATAATAATGAATTTGATGTTATTAATTTATTATTATCAGGATATAAGCTTATACTTACTGGAAGTGTAGGAACTGGAAAAACAACACTTTTAGAGAAAATAAAAAAATATGCAGAAGAAAATTCTATTATAGTTAAACTATTTGATGATGGGGAAATACCTAAAAATTTTTTATCATTACCATATAGTTTGTTAGCAGTAGTGCAATCTGATAATGAGATAGAAGCGTTAAATTATTTGAGTCAATATCTAAGTACAAGTATTAATGAAATTAGAGAAAAGATTGATTTCATTTGTACATTAGAATCTAATCAAATTACGATTCTTAAAATAGACGAAGTTTAACATTCAAGGAAGGAAGCAGCAGAATCAAAGAGATAGGAGGAAAGTGTTATGAGAAAAACAGCAGATGAAAAAAAATTAGTTTCTTTTTCAGAAGATAGCAGAGAGGTCAGAGAGAAAATAAAGGGAATTTCTTTGAATAGTGGATTATCAGAAAGTAGAATTATTGAAAATTGCTTACTCTATGGGTATTGCTTTCTTTATGGTGAAAAAAACGAAGTAGAGAAAATAGATAAAATCATGAAAAAGAGATATGGAAATATAAATACACTTAACAATATGAAGTGTCAAGAATGTCATGGAATATTAAAGGAAGAATACCGATAGTGTCTAACAAAATAAAGAATGGAGAGATGATTATGAGCGTGTGTTGTAATTTCTTCAGCGTTTTTTATTTTGAGAAAGTTGCTGGAGAAATTGCGTCTAACTCAGATATAAAGCGTAATAACCGTAGTTCAAAAGTCAAGTGTAAATTCAAAAAAAATAGAAAAATTAAAATACACCTAATAAATAAGAAATAGAATAAAAAAAGGCTGATTGATATAGACCAAGCGACTTGGCAACGAAGTGTATTACTGAACTTTAGAAATACGCAATACTAATTAACAGGTGCAGCAGCTCTGCCAGGTATTTTACCTGGCTTATTTTTGTAAGTAAAACTATTAGTTCATAGACACATTTTTCCCTTTAAACAACTTACCAGTTAGTGACCTTGTGTCACCCACCAGAAGCCTATGAGATTTTATATTTATCAGAAATACTATGTTTACACGATGGTAAAACGGTGTGCGTTCTAAGAGCGTTAGCGTGTTCTTCGAAGTAATACCAAAAAGGTTAAAATTTCTTCGTTCCTACGAAATTTATTTATATGTTTTTTTGATTCACTAGCCTAGCATATTCCGTACTTATTGTCAAAAACCACTACAAAAACTTTTTTCTAGCTGCACTGCGTTTGTATAAAAAAGTTTTATCCGTTTGCCAGGCCCATGTAAAATGGGCAGGCATTTTGACAAACGTACTCCATATGCAATTCTAGGCTCAACAAAAAAACAACGCAGGGGCGTGATTCTTAGTTCTTGTGTTGAGATTTAGGTAAGGTGGATATTATGAAAATAGATAAAATAGAATTATTAAAATTTGATAGAGAATGGGAACAGGAATTTAAAGTGAGCTTATTGGAAGGTATTGAAGATTATAAAGATATTTGTACATTTATTAATGTAGCACTTAATGAATGGTTTCCAATATGGAAAGAAGAAAATCCTGATTTAATTAATATATATGAATATTTTGAAAAAAAATTATCAGCTGTAGTAAATATAACAAAGTAGGTGATAGATATGATAAAAAAGAGATTTATGAAAACTAAAAATCACAGAATATATATACAAGATACAGAACTTATGAAAACTAACTTTAAACCAGGGAAAATTTACACATACAAATTTGATAAAAAGGATAGCTCAACACTAAAAATATATATTGATGATAATGGAAAGAAAAAAGTATCAAAGAGAACAAAGAAAGATTCTGTAAATCCAGTAATTGATATAAGAGATAAAGATATTCTTAGTCAGTTTCAAAAGTATTCAGATATTGAAATTGAAATATATAAAAATGAGATATTAGTACATGGAATTAACAAGATCATAAGCATTAAGTCAAAAGTGAATAAAGAAATAACTGCAAGATTTAATAAAAGTGATATTAATAAATTATATTTGAAAAATGTTGTAAACGGAGATTTTCAACAATTAAGTTTTGATTCATTATTGAACAGCCAAGTATCAGAAATAAGGATTAGAAATAAGGATAATTTTCATAGTTATAATGAAAATGTACATACTGGATTACGTTTTGTATCATTATTCTCTGGTGCAGGAATATTAGATAAAGGATTTGTAGATGAAGGATTTGAACCACAGTTATCAATAGAGCTAGAGCAAGATATGGTCAATACTTATAATTACAATTTAGGAAATCATGCTGTACAAGGCGATATGAATGAATATGATATAAATACAATACCTGATGCAGAAATATTAATAGGAGGAAGTCCCTGCCAAGATTTTAGTAATGAAAATAGAATATCAGGGAAAAATGTACTTGATTCTCCTAAAAATAAATTAGTTAGAAAATTTATTGAAGTAGCAAAGCATATGAAATCTTTGAAAGTTTTTGTTCTTGAGAACGTAAGCCAAATTTTAACAAAGGGTAAACGATTTATTAACGAACTTAAAGAAAGATTATCAGATTTTGATATAACAGTAAAGAAAGTAAATTCAGTTGATTTTGGTTCAGCTCAGATCAGGGAAAGAGCAATTATAATAGGTTCAAAAATTGGAAAGATAGAAATTCAAAAGCCAAAGTTGAAACTTTTTAAGACAGTAAGACAAGCGTTTGAAGGACTTACAAAGTATATTAAGAACCAATTAGATTACTCTAAGCCAAGAAAAGAAACAATATTAAAGATGTCTTATGTAAAGCAGGGGGGAAATTATAGGGACATTCCTGAAGAATTAAGAGGAAAAGGCAATCACTCAAATTTATTTAGTAGATTAGAATGGGACAAACCGAGCATTACAATAGTAAATCCAAGAAAAGCAAATATACTACATCCAGAAGAAAATAGAATATTAACTGTTAGAGAATGTGCAAGATTATTTGATCTTCCTGATAGTTTTGAATTTTTAGGAAGTTTGGCAAATAAGCAACAGATGGTAGCTAATTCAGTACCACTTAAATTAGCTACAGCTATAGCAAGAACAATAAAACAATATATATTTGAATAAATAGTATGATTATCAAAAAAGATCTTCAGGAAGAACACTTGCAGGTCTTTTCTGTTACCATAAATTAGTGTTCATAAATCATATGTTTTTATTAACACTTTTTTTTATAAATATAATTTCATAAACGATATAAAAAACCATGTAAAATCTACAGAAAAGTGTTAGCGAAATATTTATATATTTTTGCTAACACTTTCCTGTAAAAAGGTGTATAATATATATTATATTGGAGGTTATCTTGGTATGAAAAAGAGAAGAATAATTGATATTAATATTGGTGATAAATTTAGAAATACCCAAAATGGGGTTATAGGAACTATTATAAACAGAGACGATACAATGTTGGAAGATCCACTTTTAACAATAGAATATAATGTTAAAGGGATTTTTAGAAATGAAACTCTTACTTATATTACATTTAGTAAAGTGTTTCTTTGGAGTATAAAAGAAGGAGTATTAATAAAAATTTAATATATAAATTTTACAAATTCATTACCTAGAAGTAAAACATAATACTAAAATTTAGACAAGTTGAAGAAAATTTGTACAAAAATAAAAATGAAATATGGAGTGAAAAAAGTAAATGGAAGATATAATAATTAGAATTCAAAATTTACTAGCACTAAGTAAAAGTTCTAATGAAAATGAAGCACAAAACGCTATAATGATGACTCAAAAACTTTTGATAAAGCATAAATTGTCAATGAAAGATGTTGAGCAATACAAAAATGAATCTATAAAAGTAGATGAAAATAGAACTGGAATAAAGTTTAGAGGTTTAAGTTGGAAGTCAAATTTAGCAAGCGTAATCGCAGATAACTTTGGTTGTTTCCTATTCTACAGATCGGGAAAAACACGTGAAGTTTGTTTTTATGGAAAAGAAGAAGATGTGATGATCTGCAATATAATGTTAAAATATGCTGTCAAATCCATCAATTTAAATGGAGATAAATTGATAAAGAGATTAAAGCAAGATAAACGAAGAAAACATTTTGATGGGATAAAGGGTGACTATGCTTTAGGATTTGTGAGAGGACTGGATGAAAGATTTAAGGAACAGACTAAATCTAATGAGGAATGGGCATTAGTTATGGTAAAGGAACAAATTGTAATAGATAAATATAAAGAATTTTCAAGTGATTTTACATATAAACAAGTTAATACAGACTACAATAAGCATTTGTTTGCATTTAATCTTGGAAAAGAGGATGGAAAAGATTTTGATATTTCAAATAAGATCGAAAATGAAGTAAAGGAAACTGGATTATTAGGATAGGAAAGGAATGTTGTAATTTAAAATTTGATTGGTTTGGAGCAATAAAGATGTTATTAGTAGCAATTGTAATAATATTTTTACTGTATTTAATAGTAGAGTGGAAATAGCAATTCGTAATACAGTGATAGTATGCAATTTGAAGATTTTGCGAAGAAAGGAAATGATATTAAAATGACATACAATTTTGAAAAAGGATTTAAAGAAAAAGAACAGATTTTAAGGAAGTCTTTAAAAGGAGTAAAAACAGTTATTGTAGATCCTGAAAGTGAATATGAATTACTTGCAAAGGTGTTAAACTCAAATTGTGAAGTAGTACATTCAATTGAGGAAATTGAAACAGGAAAGATTGGAGAAGTAGAAAAAGTGACAATAGATGAAGGTTACAAATTTGTTACTGAAGAAGCAAATGAGGAATTGAAAAGATTACAAAGAGTTACTAAATTTAAGTTAGAAAAATAGTTGTTTTTCACAATACTTAGATTTGATTTGTAGAAAGGAAGTAATATAAATGGCAGATGAATTATATAAACAAGCAGTAGAAGATATAAAAAATCTTGTACAAGATGTAAGAGAACAATGTGAAGAATTTGCAGATAGATATTGTTATGATAAGCCTTGGGTATTACTAAGATTTAGAGAAGAATTTAATAAGGCTATAAGAGAAGATAATGTATAGAAATGAGTGATTAAATGAATACGGAAGAAAAGCTGATAAATGAATTAGGAACATATTTAATTATATCAGTTATAGTTCTTATACTATACAATAGAATACTGATTTTATTATATAAGTATAACAGAATAAATAAAATTAGAAATCTAGTATCAAATAAAACTATTTTTATAATTAGGACTGTACTACTTATTATTATAACTATTCATTTTATATTAAATATTATAAATCAAAGAATATGGATAGATAAAATCATTATAATAGAAACCCTTATAAATTGTTTGTTATATCCTAAAATGTTTTGTAGTAAAATCAATAATTAAGTTAATCTAAATTGTTACACAATACTACAAACAGGTGCAGCTGTACCATATGTAGATTTTGTGCATTAAACAATAAATGAAAGTGAGTGAAAAATAAGTGAAAAATAAATTTGAAATCAGAGAGAAATTATCACTTAAAAGCTATATATACTTAATAAATGAATATATAGAATTAACATCTAAAGAAAATATGTTAAATGATAAAAAGAATGACCAGTTTTTTAAGTTAAATAAGATTAAAGCTGCAATAGATGTTTTAAAAAAAAACAGTATAAAGATACCTGAAGAGCTTAATTATATATATTTAAACTTATGTAATGAATTATCGGTTAGTTATGATTATTTAAAATTAAAAAAAGAGATAAGTGAGATTGTATCAATATATAATTTAAGATACCTAATAGGAGATATTTCAAGTAAAGAGAAATTATCCTTAGAAGATATTTCAATATTAATAGGTTGTTTACCCAATACATTAGATAACTTAGTTCATACAACATATAGAATAAGTAAAAGTGATTTAAAAAAATTTACAGATTACTATAGAATAAAACATTTTGATTATTGGGATGGAAGATATGTATATTAATATACACAATACTTAGAAATTGAGAAAAAACAGAAGGAGGACATTAAAATGGAATTAATACCATGTGCATTGAAAAAGTTTGATAGTATGGATGAATTTTTAAATTACTTTAATTCTTTGGATAATAAAGATAAAGAATATAGCTTTGCAGGAAATGATAGTTTGAATAGTAATATTAGAAAATATATTATCTGGTTTGATAAAAATAGTTCTAAATCTTATAGTGAAATAGTTTATGTTTTTTGTAGATAATGTGAAGGAGAATAAATAGAAATATGAGAAAGTTAAAAAAAAGCAGTAAGGAAATTCAAGAATTATTAGATAGTACAGAAGAATTTAAAATATATGAAGAAAATGGTTCAATAACAGAATGTAATGATATAGATGATATGATAAATCTTGCTAAGTTCTTATTGGAGCATGGCAGTAAAGACTTAAGATTAGTTGTAACTCATTAGTACACAATACTTAGAACAGGTGTAGCTGTACCATATTAAGAAGAGGTGTACTAATTAAAATTATGAAAGAAGGGTATTTTATGAATTATGATAAAGAACAAGCAAAAGAAATAGAAACTATTAAAGAACGTACAATCACAATTAAGTTATCAGATGCTGATTGTGAAAGAATATCAAACCTTGTAGGAAAGCATGAAATTACAGTGTCACAACTTTTGGAAAACTTCATTGGTGATTTAGTTAGTGGAACATATTCAAATGGTTCAGATGAACGTTATATGGCAGAACAATGGTTTAATAGATGTTGGTTTGGAATGTTTCCTGAAGAAACCTTGTTACGTTATCTCTTGGAAAATTTTATTGATGTAGAAGATTTTCTAACTACTTATGATGAATTTAAACATTATGAAACTAATCCTCAAGAATTTGCGGATGAAGTTGAAGAAGCTAAAGAAAATGGTGAAGAAATGTTATGGTTTGAGGAAGAATATCATGATTATATAGATGAATTTATTGATAATAATAAGGATATTGACATGGAAAAAGAAATTAAATTGTGTAGGGAATGGCTTGCTGACTTTCAAAAACTGAAAGGAAAAGATGATTAATGCATCATACTACAATTTTAGGGTGGAAGATTATAGCTAAGAAATCAGGATTTGAAGGTGAGGAAAATAAAATGGAATTAGATAAATGTATTATTTCTGCTCAAGAAAAGTTTAAAGAAATTGCAAATGATCTTTTGGAAAATGCTTATTGTGAGTATGATACTGTTAATGAATATCTTGTTTATTTAAGTAATACTATTGAAGGTATTCGCTGTGAACTTGATCATATTGATGATGAATTGATTAAATACAAAAAAAATATATTTAAAAAAACATATTCTAAGGAGGATTATAAAAATGCAACTTTAATTGGTCTTGATTTGGATAATTGGAATGACTATGTTAGGTATTTTAATTTGGGTTCAAATTATTTAAAGGATTGATTCGTAATACTTATATATTAATTAATGTGAATAAAGTAGAAAGAAAGGGAAGTATTTAAAATGATAAAAATTAAGGATGGTAAATGGGAAGAATTTAAAAGTAGATTATCTGAATTTGGATTTAAATTAAATGATTGCAACAATGGATACTTTATAAGATTGCACCAGGAAGAAGAATTTCCTGATGATTATTTAGATCTACATGTTTGGCTTGATGATAAAACTATAACTATTGAAACAAGCAATAAAAGATATGCTGGTATTGCTACGGATGGTGAAGAACTAACTATTTTATATGATTTAATAATTAATGGATTTGTTGAAAAAATAAGTACAGATATAACAGAACTAAAGTAATGAGTAATACTAAAATAGTTCAGAATATGTGGATTATATAGTGTATGTAAATTAATAGTATTTAGAGTAGCTTAGGTAAATAAAATCAGAGAGGAAATAACATAGATTAAGATATATAGGATATTGTAGAAAGTCGTTAGAAAAAAGGAGTAAATGTATGAAATTAACAGATAATGAACTACAATGGATATTAAATAATAAAAAGCTTCCTGAAGATATTAAAGAAAAAATGCGATTAGAATATGAAAGAAATAAAGTTAATGAATTGTTAGATACTGAAAATGATGCTTTTAATATGTGTGGAATAAAAGAAATCTTAGAAAGACTTCTAAATAATGAAACAATTATTAGAGATGTAAGTGAATATATATATCATAAATATCCTAATGAGCTTGATGATATATACATTTATAATTCCTAAAATGAATATTTTGTGAAGTGAAAGGATATATAAAATCGTGATTAAAATTATAGGTAAACCAGGATATGGAGCATCATTTTTTACTAATTTAGCAATTGAGAAATTATTGGAGACTTCATCAGATTATATATGTATTTTAATTGATATGGCAGATGAATTTTTACCTTTAATAAAAAAGATGAAGGGAATAGATATTAATGGAGAACCAGGAGCTAGTCACTTAAAATATGAAGAATATATATTATCAAGATTAGATAAAGAAAATTTTTTTAGAATAAATCTTTTTGTATTTAATAATTGTTTAATCCAAAATGAAATAGAAAAGATAGAATTGTTAGAAAAATCATTACAATCAAAAATTGATAAACAAGTTATGGTAATTTATAAAACTAGTGAAGATTAGTATATGTAGAGCAGTTACATCCCATGTAAAAATTGATTGAGAAAGGGTAAACAAATGAATTTATTATCAAAACTATTTACACAGAAAGCTCATACATTAGATAAAGAACTTAATTTATTAGTTATTACAGATCTTCATACGGTATATGAAGAAGAAATACAGAAAATACAAAATTATATCTATGATTGTTGTATTTTATTAGGAGATATAAGATTTGATGATCTTATGTTAATAAGAAAATATGTAAAAGGTTCAATATATGGTGTTTTAGGTAATCATGACAGTTATGGTATTTTAGAAAATGCAGGGATTGAGAATATTCATAATAAAGTCATAACAATAAATGAGATCAAAATAATAGGTTTTGAAGGAAGTAGCAAATATAAAAAAGGAAATTCACCATTATATACCCAAGAAGAAAGCTTGAAAATTGCAAAGACAATGAGTAAAGCTGATATTTTAGTATCACATGATAGTCCATATTGTTTATACAAAAAAGATCCTGCACATTGTGGTTTGAAGGGTATAACGGAATATATTAAAAAAAATCGTATACCTATTAATATTCATGGACACCAACATATAAATTCTAAAATAACTTTAAAAAATCAAACTAAAGTTCTGGGGGTATATAAGTGTAGCCTTGTTAATATAAAAACTCAAAATGTGAAACACATTTTTTAATAAAGATAATTTAGATTATCTTTATTAATTACAGAAAGGAAAATAGATATGAATAAAGTTTTTTTGATAGGACGATTAGCAAAAGATCCTAAACTTGATTTTACATCAAATACTCAGGTTTCAGCAGTAAAAATAATATTAGCAGTTGATAAATATAACGCCAAAACTGAAGAAAAAAAAGCCGATTTTATATCAGTTATAATATTTGGAAAGCAAGCAGAAGCTACAGCAACTTATCTAAATAAAGGAAATAGTATTGCAATACTGGGAAGAATACGGACAAGAACATATGAAGATAAAGAAAATAATAAGCATTTTATTGTAGAAGTAGTGGCTGAACCAATGGGAGTTAAATTTTTAAATAATAAACATTCTAAATCAATGTCTAATGAAGAAATTCAAGAAATCAAATCAATTATGGAGGAATCTGAAAAAATCATGGAAGAATATAATTTAATGGATAGAGATAATTACTAAAAAATTATACATGTTTATACTTTTAATATATATATATATAACTATATCGAAGGATTTTAAATATGAAATTTGCATACATGAGAATAAGCACAAATAAGGAAAAACAAAAAACAGATAGACAGAAAATCACATTAAAAGAATATGCTAAAAGAAACTCATTTTCTTTTGATGAAATAGTTGAAGAAAGAATATCAGGAAAAGTAAAAGCAACAGATCGCCCAGAATATAGCAAGTTAAAATCTAGTTTAAGATCTGGTGACATTCTTATTATTACTGATGTAGATAGGCTAGGAAGAAATGCTGATGATGTGATTATGGAATTTAAAAGTCTTAAATCTAAAGGAATTAGAGTAATTCCTTTAGATATTCCATACATGAACGAATGGGATAAGATACAAGATAGCAGCATATATAATATGATTGCTGATATATTTATAACCATTAAAGCTCATATTGCACAACAAGAGCGTGAAAAAACAGTTACAAGAATCAGACAAGGAATTGCAGCAGCAAAACAGAACGGTAAAAAATTAGGCAGACCACCAGTAAAAATAAGTAAAGATTTTAAGAAAGAATATACTAAATTCAAAAATGGTGAATATGGCAAAATGACAGCTCGTAATTTTGCCAAGATGTTAGGGATAAGTACAGTTACTTTATATAAATATATAAAAATAATCAATTCTGATGAAAATTCAAATTTGAAAGAAAATATTATTGAATAAAAGGGTAACAGTAATATTTTCTTTTATCTACTTAAATTATAGTATTGATAATCATCTCTAATTGACCTTTAAGGAATTCCTTAAAGGTCTTTTTCTATGTGTAGCCTACGAAGTCAAATACCAATATGGTTAAAATTCCTCCAAAGTCAGAATTTATTTATATGTTTTTTTGAAGCAACAGCCTAGCATATTCCATGTTTATTGTCAAAAACCACTACGAAAAAATTTTTATGGCCAATGTAAAATTAGCAATAAAAATTTTTTCTCCGTTTGCCAGGCCCATATAAAATGGGCAGGCATTTTGACAAACACATTCCATATGCAATGGCAGGCTCAACAAAAAAACAAACACCAGGGCGTAATTCTTAGTCTTGATGTAAATTTAAGAGAGGTGGATATTATGAATAAAAATTTTGATACTGTATTAACTAATAATGAAGGGGAAAAAATAAAAATAAGTTCAAGTAAACTAATGAACTTTGCTTCTGAAGGAATCAATGCACAAATAAGAAAAGCTGAAAGCACAATTAGAAAAGGTCAAAAAATCCTTAATAGAGAAATAAGTTGTAAAAAAACTAATGCTGAAGTTATTGATATAATTCGTGATAATAGAGAAAAGATTGAAAAATTAATCAATTTAAAAGGATCATTAAGTTTTTACATTGAAAACTGTTATGAAGATATAGAATTTATAAAGTAATAATACATGGTAAGGTAGGAATGTCCACCTTATCGATTAATAGAAAAATTTAATTAGATTGTTAAATGTAAAATTCATTCACGTAAATGATTTGTCTTGACTTTCGTTTGCGTGAATGATATACTATATACAACAGCAAAGGAAGGCATTAACAATAAAAACTATTTACATTAACATGATTGTTGATACATAATAAATTATGTAAAAATAAATTATTTGGAGGGAAATAATATGAAAAAAAATCTTATCAAATTAGCAGCAATGTCAACTACTGCTACACTATTAAGTGGGGGTTTACCAAATCTTACGTTACCAGTATTAGCTGCACAAGAAGAAACTGTTCAGAATGAAAATAATAATATTGAATTGAAAACTACATCTAGCGATTCAGTTGAGGTTACAACAAGCGATGCAGTTGAATTAACTGATTCAGTACCTGATGAAATTGTATCAAATCATAGTGATTTTTTTGATGGAAAAGAATTGACTATTGAAAATTTAGTTGATTCTGTTTATGAAGCATTAGATACAATAAATATCAAAAGCAATCCTGATTTCACAGTTTTAAATACAGAAAAAATTAAATCTACTATAATTATTTTAAATGAAATAGAAAATCAATGTAATCTTTCTAAAAATGCTGAAAAATCAATAGGCTCTGTTTTAGATAACTATGGTAGTTATCTTGCTTTAAGTAAAGATAATGGATATATATATATATCTAGTGCATATACTTCAGAAGATTATGAAGAATTGGACAAAAAAGTTAAAGAATTTTTAATCAATTATGATTTTAATAATAAAAGTGAAGATCAATTTAAGACTGATTTTCAAACTTTATTATCAGGTTATGTAATTGAGTATAATGAAGATACTGATTATATTGAGTCAACAACAAATCAAACTGGATATATTAATGTAATAGGAATAATAAAAAAAGATTCAATTTCTAAAATGGATTTTTCTTACGAAAAATTATTAGCTAAGAAAGTAAGCTCTAATTCTGGGAATAGTTCATCTGGTGGTTCTTCATCTGGTGGTGGTTCTGGTAGTTCTTCATCTGGTGGTGGTTCTAGTAGTTCTTCATCAAAGAGTACAAGCAGTAATAGTTCAACAATATCTGATTCAACAGAAACAGCTACTTCAACTGATTCAACAGAAACAGCTACTTTAACTAATGGAATTATAACAAAGAATGGACAAGTTATTTCTGGATGGCAACAAATTAATGGAAAATGGTATTTAGCCAATGCTAATGGACAAGCATTGACTGGTTGGCAACAAGTATCTGGAAAGTGGTATTACTTAAAAACAGATGGTTCTATGGCTACTAACTGGATTAAAGATATAAATGGAAAATGGTACTATCTAAATGGTTCAGGAGATATGACTACTGGTTGGTTAAAAGATACTGATGGTAAATGGTACTACTTAAATTCAGATGGCTCTATGAAAACTGGTTGGATTGAAAGTGCAGCTGATGGTAAATGGTATCACTTAAATAATTCAGGAGCAATGACTACTGGTTGGTTAAAGGATACTGATGGAAAATGGTACTACTTATATTCAAATGGACAAATGGCTTCAAATACAACCGTAAATGGTTATTTTGTTGGTTCAGATGGTGCATGGATTAATTAATAACTATAAAAAATATTATAGAGTCAGTACTCTATAATATTTTTTATATCTATTTTAAACGTTTAAATGATATACTTCCTTGAATTCATTGTATATAATAAAAATGTATAATAATATGAAAGGAAGGAATTTAATGTGAGTGAACGATATGATGAAGTTAATGAATTGTATAAAAGTGTAATGCAAAAAATCACATCAAATCAAAATGAATGGAAAAATTTTTTAGATTTTTCAGCAAAACTGTATAAATATGATTTTGTTAAGACTGCTTTAATTTATATTCAGAATCCAGATGCAACTATGGTAGCAGATATGTTTATATGGAATAGGAAAGTTAAAAGAAAAATAAAAAAAGGAACTAGAAGTATTGCTGTTTATTCAGATAAAAAAGGATTAGAATATTTATTTGATATTGCTGCTACGGAAGGTGAAGCTCCTGTTCCTAAATTATGGGAAATGACAAATGATAATAAAAATTTGTTATTAGAACGATTAAATAAAAAATATAACAGAAATCATGAAAGTATTGAAAAATTAATAGAATCATTAATTATGGAAAAGGCTAATGATGATTTATTTGATTATCTAGATAGTACAAATTTGAATGATACTATGATTTCATGTATTACTGATACAGTATTAGAAAGTTGCAAGTACATGATAGCAAAACGATGTGATCTTAATATTGATACTGATATTAGATTTATAGAATTTTTCAATCATCCAAAAAATCTTACTCATTGGATTGGTGAAAAAACTTGTTCTATATCAGAATCAATATTAAGAGATATTGAAAAAGAAGTTAAATTAATAGAAAAGGAGCGAATACAACATGAAAGAACTAGAATACGAAGAGAAAGACGGAATACTATATCCAAAGATAAAATTCAGCAAAGAACCACAATACGAGGGGAAACCTTTAGGGAAGTACGGATTAATGGCTCAGGAATACTTGAAGGAAACCAACAAGAACAAATACAATTTAATGTTGATGGAGGGGGAACTACTTCCCAAAATGCACAAGATAGACGAACAAGCGAGAGAGAGATTACATCAAATAATGGATCAATTATTAGAAATAGATCCAATAAAGGATCAGAACAACATCCTAGAGAGAACTCAGCACATGAATCAGATCAAAGCACAAGCCGAAGAATTAGTGATACACGAAATAATATACAAGGACATATAAACTATCCTTATGTTGAAATATTAGAAACTAGCAAAAAACATTTAATGTTTGAGATAGGTTCAAAAGTAGTACCTCAACAATTAAGAGATAGACTCAATCTTGAAAAATCAATTGAAAAAAATTCAAATATAAGATTTACATTAAATCTTTCAGAAAATGAAATATATGAATTAAATTATAATCTAGGTGAAAATATATATTTAATAGATTATATAGCAGAAGAATGTTATCAATTAACAGATGAAAAATTACTTAAATTATTTCCAAGCTATGAAAATGAAATAAAAGCAGCTTGTATTAAACGACAAAAATTGGTTAACCAAGATTATCTTCCAGAAAAGTATTATATGGAACATATAGAAAATAATCCAGAAACTGTTGAAGTGGAATATAGTGATAATTATTTTACTTATGAACTTGCAAAAGATCTTGATGAATTTTTATATTCATATGATTATTATGAATATAGCGATCAAATTGATATAGGAGCAGATAATAGAATCGAAAATGTAAAAGAAATTCAATCATCAATGCTTAATGATATAGAATATTTTCAATATTTAAAAGGCTATTTATATCAAGCGATAGAAGAATCTGATGATGATTTAATTAAACAAGAAGCTCAATCATTAGTAGATAAAGTACATATCATAGAACTTGCATATAAAATTAATGAATATGCACAGATTAACGAATCAGATTTATATGTAGCTACTGTCAAAAATTCTTTAAAACACGGAGCTGTCATTAATACTATTTATACAGATTTAATTAATGGAAATTCTTCAAAATATTTTGAATATTTTGAATATAATAGTCAGAACAAAGATATTCAAAATATTTTATCAGATTTAAGAAAATATATAAAACTTCAAAAAATAAATAATGAAAAAGAAGTTAAATATCCTTATGTAAAAATACTAGAATCAAATGATACAGTATTTAAGTCAGGGGATATTTTTTCTATATCTGAAATTAATAATTTATATGAAAAATACGAAAAACAATTCAGACAAGAACATAGAGAAGTATTTACTAAATTTGAATTAAACATAGCTCCAACTGATGAAAAATTAATAATTGAAGCACATATTGGTGATTGTTGGGCAAATGATTTTAAAATGCTTGCAAATAAAGAAACTAGCTTAACTGAATTACAAATACAAAAATTATTTGATAATAGAGAAGAACAGCAGAAATTAAATATACTTAACAATTTAAATGAAAAAGAAAAAAATAAAGTAGTTGGAGAGGTTTCAGAAGAAATAAAAAAAAATAATGAACATTTCTATATAACACCAACAAATTATAAATATAATGAATCTAATAATGTTATTGGTGGATTGAAAAGCAAATTTAAAGCTAACATTGAAGCAATACAAACCTTAAAATATATTGAACATGATGAAAGACTTGCAACTCCAGAAGAACAAAAAATTATGGTTAAATATTCAGGTTGGGGGGGTATGCCGCAAGCATTTGATAAAAATGCAGCAGCCTGGGAAAAAGAATATTCAGAATTAAAAGAATTATTAACAGATAATGAATATGAAAGTGCAAGAGCTTCAACAATGAATTCACACTACACTCCATCAGAAATTATAGGTTCAATTTATAAAGCATTAGATCAGTTTGGTTTTAATCAAGGAAATATACTCGATCCATCAATGGGAATAGGAAATTTCTTTTCAATGTTACCTGAAAACATGGATAAATCTAAATTATATGGAGTAGAACTTGATAGTATATCAGGAAGAATATCTAGACAATTATACCAAAAAGCCAATATTCAAGTTACTGGCTTTGAAAAAACTAATTTTGATAATAATTTCTTTGATGTAGCCATAACAAATGTTCCGTTTGGTGATTATAAAGTATATGATAAAGACTACAATAAAGAAAATTTGTTAATACATGATTATTTTTTTGCTAAAAGTCTTGATAAAGTAAGACCTGGTGGAGTCGTAGCTTTTGTTACATCAAAAGGAACACTTGACAAATCTAATCCAACTTTCAGAAAATATTTAGCAGAGAGAGCTGAATTAATTGGTGCTATAAGATTACCGAATACATCATTTAAAAGTGCTAATACAGAAGTAACGAGTGATATAATTTTCCTAAAAAAGAAAGAAAAAATGTCAATAGATATTCAAGAACCTAACTGGATTCATGTATCTCAAAATGATGATGGTATTCCAGTTAATGAATATTTCTTAGACAATCCTGAAATGATGTTAGGTAAAATGGCATATGATAAAAGAATGTTTGGTGAAAACAGTAAGTATACAACACTTATAAATGATGATCCTAACTTCAATTTAGAAGAATCATTGAGCAGAGCTGTTGAAAATTTAAATGCCAATATAGAAGAAATTGAAACGAATGATGTTATTAATAGTGAATTAAATGAGGTTATACCTGCAGATCCTAACGTGAAAAATAATACTTATACTCTTGTAGATAGCGAAATTTATTATAGATCAAATTCTATAATGATGAAGAAAGAATTCGGTGCAAAACCTAAAGAAAGAGTAAAAGGTCTTATAAACTACAGAGATATATTAAGAAAAACTATTAATATGCAACTAGAAGGCTGTACAGACGAAGAATTAAAGGTACAACAAGATTTACTCAATAAAGCATATGATGAGTTTGTAAAATCAAATGGAGCTATTTCTAGTAGAGCTAACAGCCAAGTATTTGAAGATGATGACGATTATTATTTATTATGTTCAACTGAATTAATAGATAATGATACAAAAGAAATTACAAAAGCTGATATATTTACAAAAAGGACTATTCAACCCCACAAAACTATAGATGAAGTAAAAACAGCACACGATTCATTAATTGCTAGTATGAATGAAAAAGGGAAAATAGATTTTGAATATATGACATCTATTTATAAAAATCATACACCTGAAGAAATTATAAATGATCTACAAGGTCAAATATTCTTAAATCCGATTAATGCAGATGAAAATGATATAACTAAAGGTTGGGAAATAGCAAGTGAATATCTGTCTGGTAATGTAGTAGAGAAATTAGAGATTGCAAAAAAAATAGCAGAGCATAATAATAAATATTTAATAAATGTTGAATCCTTACAAAAAGTTCAACCAGAAAAAATTGAAGCAGCAGATATAGATATAAGATTAGGTACTACATGGATAGAGCCTAATGATATAGAAAATTTCATGTATGAAACATTAAAAACTCCTAACTATTATAGAAATACTGATACCCCTAGTTATGAAGATCAAGAAATAAGAGTTCACTATAATGAAAAAACTTCAACATGGGATATTACCAAACAATACTTAGATAAAAGCATGACAGTAAAACAAACATATGGTACTGAAAGAGTAAATGCTTATAAAATACTTGAATCATGTTTAAATTTAAAATCTATAACTGTAAAAGATAAAATAGATCTAGGAGAAGGAAAATATAAATATGTATTAAATCATAAAGAAACTACATTAGCTAGAGAAAAAGCAAATGTATTAAAAGAAAAATTTAAAAGTTGGATTTTTCAAGATCCTGAAAGAAGAAATAAATATGTTGAATATTATAATAAAACATTTAATAACTTAAGACTTAGAGAATTCTCAGGAGAATATTTAAGATTAAATGGGATAAATCCTGAAATAGAACTTAGACCCCACCAATTAAAGGCAGTTGAGCGTACACTTTATGGAAATACATTATTAGCACATTGTGTTGGAGCAGGTAAATCTTTTGAAATGATTGCAAGTTGTATGGAAAAGAAACGTTTAGGTATTTCACATAAGAGCTTAGTTGTAGTTCCTAACCATTTAACTGGTCAAATGGCAACAGAATTTTTACGTTTATATCCAGGAGCTAATATATTGGTAACAACTAAAAAAGACTTTGAAAAGAAAAATCGTAAGAGATTTATAAGCAGAATCGCAACAGGAGATTATGATGCTGTTATTATTGGATTTACTCAATTTGAAAAAATTGCAGTATCTCCAGAGCGACAAGAACGAATGATTAAGCAAGAGATAGATTCTATAATAGCATCTATTGAAGACGCTAAAGCTTCAAATAGTGAAAATTGGACAATTAAGCAAATGGAAAAGACTAAATTTAATCTTGAATCAAGGTTAAAAAAATTATTGGACACTCCAAGAGATAACGTAATAAATTTTGAAGAACTAGGAGTTGATAGTCTTTATGTAGATGAAGCTCATAATTATAAAAATTGTGCTATTTTTACTAAGATGTCAAATGTAGCAGGAATAAATACAACTGCTGCACAAAAATCAAGTGATATGCTAATGAAAATTAGATATATACAGGAAATTAATGATGGGAAAGGCATAGTAATGGCTACTGGTACTCCAATATCTAATTCAATGACAGAAATGTTTGTAATGCAAAGATACTTACAACCAGAGTTATTAGAAAAAATGGGTATTCATAATTTTGATGCATGGGCAAGTAACTTTGGAGAAATAGTAACCGCTTTAGAATTAAGTCCAGAAGGTACTGGCTATAGGACTAAGAGTAGGTTCTCAAAATTTGTTAATCTTCCCGAATTAATGTCATTATTTAAAGAAATTGCAGATATTCAACTCCCAGACATGTTAAAATTACCAGTTCCAGAATTAAAAGATGGTGGCTATAAAATGGTTATAGCAGAAAGAACAGAATTTACAAAAAAGGTTATGGACAACTTTGTTGAGAGAGCTGACAATATAAGAAATGGTTTGGTTAAGCCTTATGAAGATAATATGTTAAAGATAACTAATGAAGGTAGATTGTTAGGTACAGATCAAAGATTATTATATCCAGACGCACCAAATGATCCTGATAATAAGGTAAACAAAGCAATAAATTTAATATATGAAGAATATAAAAATTCAGAGTCAATAAAAGGAACTCAAATTGTATTTTCAGATGTTGGAACTCCTGGAGCAGAAAAAGAATTTTCATTATATGATTATATAAAATACGAGCTAGTAAAGAAAGGAATTCCTAAAGAAAAAATATGCTTCATACATGACGCTAAAAATGATAAGCAAAAAGAAGATATGTTCAAAGATATGAGAGAAGGAAAAAAGAGAATAATAATTGGAAGTACCTCAAAAATGGGTGTTGGAACTAATATACAAGATAGATTAATCGCCTTACATCATTTAGATTGTCCTTACAGACCTGCAGACATTGAGCAGCGTGAGGGCAGAATATTAAGACAAGGAAACATGTGTCCGCAAGTAAATATATACAGATATGTAACAAAAGGTACTTTTGATCAGTATTTATGGGGATTAGTTGAAGGGAAACAAAAATTTATAAGTCAGATTATGACTTCAAAAACAATTAATAGAACATGTGAAGATATAGATCCTGTTGTAATGGGATATGCAGCAACAAAAGCATGTGCAACTGAAAATCCATTAATTAAAGAAAAAATTGATTTAGAATTAGAAGTACAAAAATTACAATTATTAAAAACAGAGTATGAAAGACAAAAATATAAATTGCAAGATGTAGTTTTACAAAGTCCAAGTAAAATTAAAAATGCCGAAAAGGCAATATCACTCATAAAAAAAGATATTATAGAAAGAGATAAACATCCTGAAAAAGAGTTTAATATTGTAATTGGTAAACAATGGTTTGATAAGAGAGTAGAAGCAGGCGATACACTCCAATCTTTAGTATATAAAGTCAATGATGAAAATGTAGTATTAGGTAATTACAAAGGTTTTGATATAAAAGTAAAAGTTAGATTAACAGAAAATCCATTAATAAGATTAGATAAAAATTTCAGCTATTCTATTGATATGGGTAACAGTTCTGTAGGTAACATGGAAAAGATAGAAAATAAATTAAAAGGATTAGAAAATATTCTTGATTTATATCAAGAACGAAAAAATAGCTATGAAAGTGATCTTCAACAAGCTAAAGAAGATATTGAAAATCCATTTTCTCACGAAGATGAACTTCAAAAAAACTTAAAAAGATTAAATGAGATAAATGATTTATTAGATTTAAATAATACTAAAGATGAAGTTATTGCAGATGATGAAGAAATGACACCATCTCAATCAAAAGAAATAAAGTCCAAAGATATGGAAAGATAAAAAAAGGACCAGGATTCTGGTCTTTTTTTATCAATTATACAGCTTCATTAATTTGATCAGCAGTAGAATTGTCTATTATTTTTTCTTGTTCTTTATGAAATTCATCAACATTGAAATAGTAATTGTTTGGATGGTTTGGATCATCAACATCACCAATATATTTAAATCTTTCATTTTTAGCTGTATTATATTTAGTTGTATACATTGGATTTACCCCTCTAATAAGAACAATACAATCATTATTATCCATAGTCATAATTTCATTTGTATCCATAAGATTTCTACCTATAATCTGGTTAGAATCACTAGATGATGTGGATTTACCATTACGTGATTTATTTACTTGCTTAGTATCTATTGTAGTCTTACCTAACTGTTCAGATAACCATTTACAGCTTGAATAACCTGCACCAAGAAATAATTTTAGATCACAGTTATCTACTATTGATTCCCATTCGTCCCCCTTAGGATACATCTTTTTTAGTTGGGCAATAGATTGTATAATTATTTTACATGAAATATTTCTTGATCTTACAACCGATAAAATATTAGGGAAATTAGGAATAATTGCACCATTTGCAAATTCATCCATAATCATTTGTAAATGATATTTATTTCTTTTACCTTCATCAACTCTCCTGCAGATAATATTAATACATTGGCTATAAGCCATACCTAAAATAAAATTATATGTAGTAGATGTATCACTGTTGACAATGTATAACACAGTTTTTCTTTGTGCAATATTCTCAAAATCCATTTCATCTTTTCCCATAAATACTTTTCTACTATTTGCTAAGTCAAGAAAAGCTAATCTTGCCATTGATGTAATAAGTATTGATTTAGCTGTTTTTCCTGAAGCCTGCTTGAATATCTTATATTGACGTAATGATAAAGGTTCATCTTCGTCATTTTCTTTTACTCTATCTTCAATTTCATCAAATAAAAAATCCAACCTTGATTTAGCATTTTCATTTTCTTCACTTACTTTACACCAACGCATTAATTCTAACATATTATATAAATTTTGATCTTCCTCGACTAATTCTTCTTTTATAAATGCAATAAGTGCAGTATCTAAAGCCTTTTCTGCTTTATCCCAAAATGGATCTCCACCTTTTTGAGCTTCATCTGGTCCATTTGTATTCTTCAAAAACATTTCTATAAAATCCAATATATCATCTTCGTTTTCTACATACGCAAAGGGATTATATCTCATTGAATTTCCACGATCCTTGATATTTAATACTTTAAGAGTAAATCCATTATCTAAGAAAAACTTACCAGTATTAATTAAAAGTTCTCCTTTAACATCATTAATTAAAAATGAACCTGATAAAGTCAAAAGATTTGCAAGAACATAATTATATGTTTTACCTGCTCCAGAACCACCAGTACATAATGTATTAGCATTTCGTTTGCTTACTCTATTATTCAATGATACTTTAACTTCATTGCTTAAAATACTATTATTATCTTTATCTTTTTTATCTTCAAATGCATGCTTTTCTTTTTCTGTTGCCCACCTTGCAGAACCATGTTCAATACCTGGCATTTTCTTTTTTATTTCATCATTTTTTTGTGTACATATAACTAAAAATACAAATGCAATAATAGCAAACAAAGGCAAATATTCCTTTGTCGGAATAAATAAAGGTTTTTCATGTATTAATTTATTCATATTATTAAGTACACTATTAACATTAAGTTCTCCATTATTTAATTGTATATCTCTTATGCTCCTATATACCTGACTTGCAAAAAATTCAGCCACAACACCTATGCAAGTAAAAAGAATAATATTTTCTTTTTTTGCAGCTGCTATTTTTTCTTCAAGTGATCTCATGGTTATTCCTCCATTTAATATCTAATTACCTACACTATATTTCTAATTATTAATATTTTTAAACAGATCTAAAAAATCATTTATAGATAAATCAAAAATTATATCTTTGTTTTCATCAAGACCATAAAGTAAACTTTTATTAAATGCGTTTCTTTGATAATCCAGACATTTATTTAATTTTATACCATTTCTTTTACATATTTCAGTATTATATTTTATAAATTCATTAAAGTTTTCATCTGTTATATCCTTATTGAACAAAGAAATAATACTTATATTAAATAAAATTGTACCTTCCTTATCATTAACCCTTTCCTGAATAATATTAAAATAAAAATTTTCTTTATCAATCTTATTTAAAACATACTCAATATCAACACGCTTAAAATCGATTGAAATAAGCATATTTCCTTTTAGTTGATAAATTATATTAGAAATGTTTAAAAAATCATAAGAAAGCCTTTCAGCTATATTTACATAGCCTTTATAAACATCAGTAATAAAATAATTTTGTTTACATTCCATTTTATATGGAGCAATTACTTTTTTTAATTCTTTTTCATCAACAAAATAGTCAACAATTTCATTATTATAATACTTGCTTAATAAAGCTGCATACTCTGTAATATCTAAAGGTTCAGCAGAATATTTAAATTTTTCTCGTGCTTCATTCAAGTTATTTGCAATAACTTTTTCTACAAGATAAGACTTAATCGTTCTGTCAAAATCAATATCTAAGAACAGCTTGTACCTTATTAAAGGATCAGTAATAAGTAATATTTCTTTAATATCCTCCAAATTAATTTTATATACTTTTGAAAATTCATATTTGTTACGTATGATAATCCCATCCGTAATTGTATTCAATGGTATAGAAGTAACTTGCTTTTTAGGTTTCTTTTTTATAATTTCTTTGAATTTTACATTCAATTCATTTCAACTCCTTTAATATTAAATTATTATATGATTTAATTATACAATAATTAGCACATATGTCAATTGCAGATGATTTGTACGCTAAAATAGAATGGACAAATTTGCCCATTCTATCTATTCCATATATAACCATCACTTATTAAAACTGTTTCAGGTGCTAATAAATATCTTGTACTATTTGTAGCATCATTATTTGTAATGTCTAAATAACTCCATTTTCCATTAACAAATACCTTATTCCAACTATGACTACCTCCATTTACACTCCCTACAACTATTTCACATTTTATACCTGCCTTTTCACATAATTTATATGCAGACATTGAGTAACCTTGACAAACTGTTTCACCAGAAGTTAGAGCAGAATATGCAGACATTCCATTAAATTGAAAATCGTAAGTCATATGTTGGGAACAATATTGATTAATTTTTTTAATTTTTTCAACATCTGTCATATTATCTGTAATAATAGAATTTACTATTTCTGTAGCTTTTTTATCAATATATTCTTCCTGATCCTTAGTAGTTAAATACTCTACTGAAATTGTAGCATCTATATTTCCATTTTTCTTAACTTCAGCAACTGGATTAATTTGTAACCATGATCTTTCAGTATAACTATCTATATTATAGGATTCCTTAATAACATTACTAATATTTTTTACAAATTCAGATTTATCACCAGTATATGAAAATTTGATAACATTATTTCTGTCAAGCATTTCATTATAAATGTATTGTTTAATATCATCTAAATTAGAAAATGAATTATTAGAGCAATACGCTGCCCTAGAAGTACCGATCATAATAACTAATGTTAAAAAAGTAACCTTAATTATTTTATTTATAAATGTATTAAATCTCATAATATCCACCTCACCTAAATTTACATCAAGACTAAGAATTACGCCCTGGTGTTTGTTTTTTTTGTTGAGCC
>ENA-OWPM01000402-OWPM01000402.1-human-gut-metagenome-genome-assembly--contig:-NODE-402-length-54134-cov-5.608480_pt1 | contig 54134 bp, 52 predicted proteins | sample MGYA00248267_ERZ651852 | MGnify/ENA primary metagenome ERZ651852 (study PRJEB26924, sample SAMEA4378228) | human gut metagenome | biome: human gut; feature: human-associated habitat; material: faeces... | reverse complement strand
CTTTTATTAATTTATCAAAGATATTATTTTAATTTAAATTTACTAATCATAACTTCCAAAGTTTCTGCTTGAGCAGATAATTCTTCGCTTGCTGCTGCACTTTCTTCTGCTATTGCTGAATTTGACTGTACTACATCAGCTATTTGATCTATTCCTCCATTTATTTGTTCTATAGATATGGCCTGTTCTTCTGATAATTTAGTTATATTATCAACTAATTGTACAGCTTCCTTAGTATGTTCAACAACATCTTCCAATGAAACTGCTGTTGTATCTGCAATTTCTTTTCCATTATTCACTGATTTTATTGAGCTTTCAATTAATTCTGCCGTATCTTTGACTGCCTGTGAGCTTTCTTCTGCAAGTTTTTTTACTTCTTCTGCAACTACAGCAAATCCTTTTCCAGCTTCTCCAGCTCTCGCAGCTTCTATTGCTGCATTGAGAGCTAAAAGATTTGTCTGTTTTGCTATACTATCTATAGTATTTATTATTTCTTTAATGTTCTTAGAAGAATCTTCTATTTCATCCATTGCAGTTACCATTTCAGTCATTTTTTCATTGCTTTCTTTTATATGAAGACCTAATTCATTTACAATTTGATTTGTTTTTTTAGCATGACCAGTTGAATTTTTTACCTTTTCAGTAATTTCACCCATTGATGCAGTTAACTCTTCTATTGCACTTGCTTGTTCTGTTGCTCCTTCTGAGATTGTTTGAGATGTCTGCGCAACTTGTTCTGAACCACCTTTTACTTGTATTGTTGCTTCTTTTATCTCATAGAATGTTTCATTTAAAGATTTTACGATTTTTTCGAGTGAATCTTTAGTGCTTGTAAAATCACCTATGTATTGATCAGTGCAAGAGCTTGTAATATTAAAGTGACCATTAGATAATTCTTCTAATATGTTGTTAATATCTAAAATTATAGTTTTTAAGAAAGAACATGTTTTGCGGAAGCTGTTTGCTAGAATTCCTAATTCATCTTTTGATTTATATTCAATATTAATATCAAGTGATCCATTTTCTAATTTTTTTGCAGCATTTTCTAACTCAAGAATTGGTTCTGTAAGAAGTTTTACTAAAACAAGAGCCATATAAATGCAAGCTATTATACTAATAGTTGAAATTAAAATTAATATTATAAATGCTAAATTTTTTATTTTTACAGAATCATTATACGTATTTACTGCGTTATTTTCTGCTTCATTTCCAATTTCAATTAATGTATTTTGGAGCTTATCAAGTGATTTTTCATAGTCTGAATTATAAAGTTTAAGGGCCTCAGCATTTTTGTTTTCAGCTGCTAATTCAATCAATTTATTTTTTATGACTAATAGATCTCCTCTATCTTCTTTTAACTGTGATATGAGCTCTTCATTAGAAAAAATTTTTTCTAACTTTTCAATATTATTAGAAACATTTTCACTATATTTATTTGCTTCTGAAACATATTCTTTAGTCTTGGTTTCATCATCTGTTGTTATTGCTAATAGAACATTTTTTACAAACACTTGTGTATCTTTTCTTATTTCCAATTGTAAAGATACTTCATTAAATGGATGTTCATAAAATGTCTTGATTTTATTCCCAACAATTTGTAATGCAATAAAGGATGAAATAACTGCTAATATGAATAGTGCCATAATAGAAACAAATGTAATTTTTAGTTTTTGATTAATATTTTTGTCTTTAATTTGTTTTTCGAAAAATTTAAAAATTAAATTTTCTTTAGATTTTTTTTTCATTTAATATCCTCCTAGTATGCTTGTCTAAATTTTATTGGAATAGTCAATAATTTATAGTTAAATATTAATTATTATATAATACCATATAATAGCTGATTTGGTAATATAGTTTATGTAGAAATATAAATATTAAAGAGGAAAAAGATATAATTATAGATAAATGCGCTATTTATGGTAAAAGTTGTTTAAGTATTTAAATAAAGTAAGGATATATGAACAAAGAATTAAAATCTAAATAAAAAGAAACATGATAAAATCCAGATTTAGTTTGAAATAAAAGTTATAGAAGTGTCAAAAGAATACCTAGGGAATAAAGCATGAAAATAACATTTGATTTTATATGGTAAATATTATAGACTTCAAAAAAATGCAATTTAAAATACTAATTAGGTTTTAGACAACTACAAAGTAGTTAATAAAAAGTGATTAATTGTTCACATAGATTTTAGTGATTATAATAAAGGCAAGTTAGAAATAACAACTCAAAAGTTGGGAGAATTTAAAAATGGTAAAGCATATTTAATGAAAAGGAATTTGAAAGTGAAGGATTAAAAGACATTATTTAAAAAACATTTTAAGATATTTTAAATAATAATTTTTTAGTAATAGTGAGATTAATTCATAGCGTTACTGCAAATTTGAAATGTTAAACATATATTAAAAGTTGAAAGTAAGTAGTAATGGAAAGATAAATTATGAATAGATATGATGGAATTATTATTGGATTTGGAAAAGGTGGTAAAGCATTAGCAGGATTTTTAAGAAAGAATGGTAAAAAAGTAGCCTTAATAGTAAAATTAGATTTAGTTTACCATTCCTCATGTCTTTTTATAAATATAGTGATTTATTAAAAAAATATGAATAATTTGTAACTAAATATAATAATTTTAGTTGAAAATTATTCATCAAAATGATAATATGTTTCATAGAAATTTTTCATATAAAATATACAGAAATGATTATTCATTTTATAGAAAAGGAGCCTTTTATGAAAATTGGTTTTGATAATAATAAGTATTTAGAGATGCAGTCACAGCATATTAAAGAGCGTATCGCAAAATTTGGTGACAAGCTATATTTGGAATTTGGAGGAAAGCTTTTTGATGATTATCATGCATCTAGAGTTCTTCCAGGGTTTAAGCCCGACAGTAAACTAAAAATGCTTCTTAATTTAAAAGATTCAGCAGAAATAGTAATTGCAATAAGCGCAGAAGCAATTGAACAAAATAAGGTAAGAGGGGACCTTGGAATAACATATGATTCAGACGTTCTTCGTCTTATTGATGCTTATGCAAGTGTTGGACTCATGGTTGGAAGTGTAGTTATTACACAATACAGTGGTCAAGTTGCAGCTGATAAATTCAGATCGCGTTTAAAAGAATTAAATGTTAAATCGTACATACTTTACAAAATAGAAGATTATCCATCAAATATAGAGCTTATAGTAAGTGATGAAGGTTATGGAAAAAATGATTATATAGAAACAACTCGTCCATTAGTTGTTGTTACAGCTCCAGGTCCAGGAAGTGGAAAAATGGCAGCATGTCTTTCACAGCTTTATCATGAACATAAAAGGGGAGTAAAGGCTGGATATGCTAAGTTTGAAACATTCCCTGTATGGAATCTTCCACTAAAGCATCCTGTAAATATTGCTTATGAAGCAGCTACTGCAGATTTAAATGATGTTAATATGATTGATCCATTCCATTTAGAAGCATATAATAAAACAACTGTTAACTACAATCGTGACATTGAAGTATTCCCAGTACTTAATGCAATATTTGAACAGATTTTAGGCGAAAGTCCATATAAGTCTCCAACAGATATGGGTGTAAATATGGTAGGAAACTGCATAATTGACAATGAAGTATGTTGTCAAGCCTCAAAACAGGAAATAATAAGAAGATATTACACTGCTCTTTGTGATGTAAAGCGTGGTAAAGATGCAAAAAATGCTGTTTATAAACTTGAATTACTATTAAAGCAGATGGGCATTTCTAAATATGATAGAAAAGTAGTGAATATGGCACTAGAGCGTGAAAAAATTACAAATAATCCAGCCGTTGCAATAGAGCTTGAAGATGGTGAAATAATCACAGGAAAAACAGGCGAACTTTTAGGTGCATCTGCTGCCATGGTTTTAAATGCATTAAAGAAGCTTGCTGGAATAGATCATAGTACAAAAATAATATCACCATCTGCAATTGAACCAATACAGTATTTAAAGACATCTTGCCTTGGCAGTAAAAATCCTAGACTTCATATAGAAGAAGTTTTAATTGCACTTTCAATAAGTGCTGCTACAAGTAGTGATGCAAAGCTTGCTTTAGCTCAGGTTTCTAAATTAAAGAACTGTGATGTACATTCATCAGTAATTCTTTCATCTGTAGATGAGCAGACATTTAAGAGACTTGGTGTTCATTTAACTTGTGAACCTAAGTATGAATCAAATAAAAAGTATCATAAAAACTAAAATGTAGTATATGATAATTATAAATGCATAATTATCTATAAGCCATTCACTATGTGATATAATTTGGTGCAAAATAAGTAAATCACATAAGAATGGCTTATTTATCATCAGTAAATAAAATATTTGACTAGGCAGTATAGAATTTGTATACTAATTTTATTAAATCAATATAATCAGAGAAATTTTATAAGATATATTTAAAGTTCTTATATATAATTATTTTTTGGAGGACTAAAATGGGACGTAGTAAAGAGTTTGATACAGATAAAGCACTAATACAGGCTATGGAATTGTTTTGGAGCAATGGATATGAAAAAACTTCGATTCAGGACCTTTTAGATGTTATGGGGATCCATCGGAAAAGTTTATATGATACTTTTGGTGATAAGCATAAACTGTATATGGAAGCTGTAAAACGCTATCAACAAATTGTTGAGAGAAATATAAAAAAACAATTAATACAAGGATCATCCATAAAAGAAATTATAAAGAATTTATTTTATATGATTATTGATAATGAAAGGTTTCGTAAACATGGATGTCTATTTGTTAATATGGCAGTAGAGCTTTCAGCATGTGATGATGAAGCAAAAACAAGATCTATAGAGCACTATAAGAACATTGAAACTCTTTTTTATGAACTATTATTGCAAGGCCAAGAAACAGGAGAAATAGGAGCGAACAAGGACGCTACAATGTTAGCTCAATATTTTTTGAATTCATGGACAGGAATCAGAGTTTTAGGAAAAACACTTAACGATCGAAAAGTATTTGAAAATATTATAGAAGCAACTTTATCTATATTAGATTAACAACAATTCTAAAATGTGAATTGTTGTTTTTTTAAAAATACTTGACTGGTTGTTCAAGAAAATATATAATAAATTCATAGAGTTAAGGAAGTACAAAAAAGTAAACCTGTTTTGAACACTTATAATATGGCTAGATAGCATGTTTGTTTTATGGAAGCAGAGGAATACCTATACATTTAATTGAATGATCGTTCTAAAAAATAGAGATTGATTGAGAGATGTCAATGAAGGTTATGAAATACTAATAATATGATTGGATAATGCTTTTATAATATGTGCTGAACTAAATTCTATAGGTCATTTATATCTAGTATAAAGACTAGAAAATTAATTATATTTTAGGAGGTTAAAAAATATGAGAGATGTTGTAATAGTAAGTGCAGTAAGAACTGCAATAGGAGCGTATGGAAAAACTTTAAAAGATGTACCTGCAACAGATTTAGGATCTATAGTAATAAAAGAAGCAGTTAGAAGAGCAAATATAAAGCATGAGGAAGTTGATGAGGTTATTTTTGGAAATGTACTTCAAGCAGGATTAGGACAAAACCCAGCAAGACAAGCAGCTGTAAAAGCAGGATTACCTGTAGAAATTCCTGCATTTACAATTAATAAGGTTTGTGGTTCAGGATTAAGATCTGTAAGTTTAGCAGCTCAAATAATAAAAGCTGGATATGCAGACGCTATTGTAGTAGGTGGTATGGAAAACATGTCTAGTGCACCATTTTTATTAAAGAATGCAAGATGGGGACAGAGAATGGGAAATGGAGAACTAGTTGATGAAATGATAAAAGATGGTTTATGGGATGCTTTCAACGAATATCATATGGGAGTAACCGCAGAAAATGTTGCAGAAAAATGGAATATAACAAGAGAAGAGCAGGATGAATTTTCACTTCTATCACAGCAAAAAGCTGAAAAAGCCATTAAAAATGGTGAATTTAAAGATGAAATAGTTCCTGTAGTAATAAATACTAAAAAAGGTGAAATAGTATTTGCACAAGATGAATTTCCTAGGTTTGGTAATACTATTGAAGCTCTAAAAAAACTTAAACCTATTCTTAAAGAAAATGGTACAGTTACAGCAGGAAATGCATCTGGTTTAAATGATGGAGCAGCAGCATTAGTAATAATGAGTGCTGATAAAGCTAAATCTCTAGGAATAAAGCCACTTGCTAAAATTAGTTCTTATGGATCAGCTGGATTAGACCCAGCAATAATGGGATATGGTGCCTTTTATGCAACTAAAGCAGCCTTAGATAAAATTAATTTAAAACCTGAAGATTTAGATTTAATTGAAGCTAATGAGGCATATGCATCTCAAAGCATAGCAGTAACTAGAGATTTAAATTTAGATATGAGTAAAGTTAATGTTAATGGTGGAGCTATAGCACTTGGACATCCTATAGGTGCATCGGGTGCACGTATTTTAGTAACATTACTATACGCTATGGAAAAAAGGAATGCAAAGAAAGGACTTGCGACACTATGCATTGGTGGAGGCCAGGGAACAGCTCTAGTAGTTGAAAGAGAATAGGGAATACTGTAGTGACAATAGATTTATTTAATTAAATTTATCAAAGGAGGTGTTCAATATGGATACCATTGAGCAAATGATTCAAAAAAAGGCTTATGAATTGGGATATGAGAAAGGTGGTATTATTCCAATTGGTTTAATGGATGGATATACAGAAAAATTTAATGAACGTATTGAAAAAATTCCAAAATCAAAGATGTTCTATGAAAATCAGCAGCGTTTGGCTAAATTTAGAGAAATATATCCATGGGCAAAATCTGTGGTGGTGCTTACAGTAGCATATGGAAAATACAAAGTTCCAGAGATGCTAAATGGGCTCATAGCTAAGGCTTATTTATTTGATACACGTGTGGATGAAAATACAAAAGAATATCAGAATAATCGTGCATTGGAAAAATATATGCAGGAACTGGGATTAAAGGTAGAGACAAACCAAAAATTTGGAGTGGTTGGGATGCGATGGGCAGCTTTGCAAGCGGGACTTGGTATTATTCGTAGAAATAACTTTTTATACACAGAGTCTGGTTCGTGGGTTCATCTTGAAGCATGGGTAACTGATAGAGAAATGGAGTTAAAGGAAACAAATAATGTTGTAGAGTGTCCAAAGTCATGTAATCGCTGCATAGCATCGTGTCCTACAAAATCTCTTTCTGATCCATATACTATGTCACCTACAGAATGTATTTCTTTTCTGACAACTTTTGGTGGACGAGATTTACCACATGAGCCGTTAAGCAAAACATTTGGAAATTGCATTTATGGTTGTGATATTTGTCAAGATGCATGCCCTATGAACAAAGGAAAATGGAAGGACGAGGAAGAATTCTCTGGACTTGAGGAATTAGTTCCTTCATTAATCCCAGAGAATATTTTAAATATGGAAGAAGATTTTTATCGTAATAAAGTTCAACCTAAATTTTTCTATTTATCAGCAGATGATCTTTGGAAATGGAAGGTAGATGTATTATGCTATATGCGTAATAACTATAAGGAAAGTTATAAATCACTTATTATAAATGCATGCAATAATGAAAATAATAAAGTACGTGAAATGGCTTGCTCAATTTGTGATGAACTTTCCTTACAATGATTTCCTGATAAGAGGATGAACATTATTAAAGTAATATATTTTAAAAAAATTAATGGTTATGAAAGTGAAATTGATGAATTAAATTTGTTATCGAAAGCTAATGAAAGCATTAGAATATTAATTATCAATAGTATTTAATTAAAAGTGATAATATGTTAAAATTATAAGAAAAAAAGCAGGAGAGTATATGAGTATGGCGACAATTAAAGATGTTGCAAAAGAAGCAGGAGTAGCAGTTGGTACTGTTTCTAAAGTTATAAATAATATAGCTGTTAAACCAGAAACTAAAGTTTTAGTGGAAAATGCTATAAAAAAATTGAAATATGAACCTAATATTTATGCTAGAGGTTTAAAAACTAACAGGACTAATACTATTGCAGTAATTTTGCCAACAATATGGAATCCTTTTTTTAGTGAATTAGCTTATAACATAGAGAAATGCTTAAGAAAAGTAGGAATGAAAATGATTCTTTGTAATTCTGAAAAGAATAAAGAAAGTGAAATTGAGTATATATTAATGGCTAAGCAAAACAAGATGGATGGAATTATTGCAATAACTTATAATAATATAGATGAATATGTTTCTGATAATATTGCATTTGTAAGTATTGATAGGTATTTTTCAAATAACATTACATATATTTCTAGTGATAATTTTAACGGCGGTAAATTAGCAGCTAAAAAATTAATTGAATCTGGATGTAAGAATTTAGCCTATATAGGAAGAGGCTCTAAAATAGATAATGCAACAAGAAAAAGAAAAGAAGGTTTTATAAGATATTGTGAGGCAAAAAATATTTCATATGATACTTGTGAATTATTTGGATCACAAGAAGAATTTGAAATTTTGTTAGATAAATTTATAGAAGAGAATTTTAAAGATAATATAAAAATTGACGGGATTTTTGCTGTAACAGATAATTATGCTTTAGATTTTATTAAAAGACTAGAAAAGTTAAATATAAATATCCCAAAAGATGTTCAGGTTATTGGCTATGATGGAATGAGATCATGTGCTAAAGATGAATTTAAAATTTCAACAATAAGACAGCCTATTGAACTTATAGCACAGGAATCTGTCAATGCCCTTATAGATATTATTGAAAAGAAAAGTGTTAAAAAGGAAATAATTCTTCCTATAGATTTTATAAAGGGCTATACAACTAAATAATAATTATATGTTTTAATAGATTTCACTTAAATATATTTATTTAGTGAAATCTAATTAATTTTCAAAAAAATACTTGACTATAATCTGAAAACGTATTAATATTTAAACGAGGAAAAATGAAACGTTTCACGAAAGAAAAATTCATATTCATACAGAATACATTTTTGTATGGGAGGGAGAGTAACATGAGTAAAAATTATAAGCAAATTAGTGAAGAAATTTTAGAGCATATTGGGGGAAAAGATAATGTAGTTAGCGCAGCCCATTGTGCTACAAGATTAAGATTAGTTCTTAAAGATGATAGCACGATTAATATTAGTGCAATTGAAGCAATGCCAATAGTAAAAGGTAATTTTAATAATTCTGGGCAGTTTCAAATAATTTTAGGTTCTGGTACTGTTAATGAAGTTTATAAGGAATTTATAAAGCTAGCAGATATAAGTGAAGGTAGTAAAGAAGAATTAAAAAAGGAAGCAGATAAGAAATTAAATCCATTGCAAAAATTAATAAAATCTTTAGCAGATGTATTTGTACCTGTATTACCAATACTTGTTGCAGCAGGATTATTAATGGGTATAAATAATATATTAACTTCACAAGGATTATTTATAGAAGGAAAATCTTTAATTGAAGCTTATCCACAGTTTAAAGATTTAGCAGAAATGATTAATACATTTGCTAATACTGGATTTGCATTTTTACCAATATTCTTAGGATTTTCAGCTACAAAAGCTTTTGGTGGTAATCCATACTTAGGTGCTTGTATAGGAGCGCTTATGATTCATGGTGATTTATTAAATGGTTACAGTTATCCAGCAGCTGTTCTTGAAGGAACTGTACCATCTTGGAATATATTAGGTTTTTCTATCCTTAAGGTTGGTTATCAAGGAACAGTGCTTCCAGTTTTAGCATCATCTTTTGTGTTAGCAAAAACAGAAAAAACATTACATAAAATTATACCTTCAGTTTTAGATAACTTATTAACCCCATTATTTACTGTATTTATTACTGGATTATTAACATTTGTAGCTATAGGACCTGTTATGAGAATAGTAGGTAATGGAATAACAGCAGGGTTAATAGGATTAATTGATACATTAGGGCCAATAGGTGGAGCTATATTTGGTTTCTTCTATGCACCAATAGTTATAACAGGTATGCATCATAGTTTTACAGCAGTTGAAACTCAATTACTTGCAGATATAGCAACAACAGGCGGATCATTTATTTTCCCAGTTGCAGCAATGTCAAATGTTGCTCAGGGAGCAGCTGCTTTAGCAGTAATACTTACTCTTAAAAATGATAATAAAATGAAGGGAATAGCATCAGCTTCTGGTATTTCAGCTTTACTTGGAATCACTGAACCGGCTATATTTGGTGTAAATCTAAAGTTACGTTATCCATTCTTTGGTGCAATGATAGGATCGGCAGTTTCATCAGCGTATATAATGTTAACAAAGGTACTTGCATTAGCTCCAGGAGCGGCAGGACTGCCTGGTATTATTTCAATAAGACCAGATTCAATGGTTAACTATATAATAGGAATGGTAATATCAATGGCTGTTGCAGTTATTTCTACTATTATGCTAGCTAAGTTTATGAATGAAAAGAAGCAAGCATAAGATAATAAATAAAAAAGTAGAAGGATTAGATTATTCTAATACCTTCTATTTTACGCTATTAATATATAAATATTTTTTAGTTTATAAGTGATTATTTTAATATAAGGAGATAGATTTGAATGAAAGAATGGTCAAGAAAAGAAAGATATAGAACAATATTAGAAGCTACAGATGAAGAAATGAAAGAGTTAAAAAATAAGGTTGACAATTGTCCATATAGACAGGAGTTCCATATTCAGCCTGTAACAGGGTTATTAAATGATCCAAATGGATTCTCTTATTATAATGGAGAATATCATTTGTTTTATCAATGGTTTCCACTAGGCCCTGTTCATGGAATTAAGCATTGGTATCATGTATCATCAAAGGATTTAGTTCATTGGAATGATTGTGGTGTAGGAATAATTCCTACAGAATATTTTGAAAGTCATGGTGCTTTTTCTGGAAGTGGAATAGTTAAAGATGATAAGTTACACTTATTTTATACAGGAAATACAAGAAATGATGAATGGGTTAGACACCCTTACCAATGCTTGGCTGTTATGGATAGTGATAATAAAATAATAAAAAATGAGAAACCTTTTATAGAAGAACTTCCAGAGTCATATACTGACAATTTCAGAGACCCTAAAGTATTTAAGGAAAATGATAAATATTACTGTTTAATAGGTGCTGAAAGAAAAGAAAATAATCTTGGTACTGTTGTAGTATATGAATCAGATGATTTATTAAATTGGAACTTTAAAAGTGAGATAAAAAGCAGCTTTTTTGGTAATGGATTCATGTGGGAATGTCCAGATTATATAAAATTTGGTGATAAAGGTGTTCTTATATTCTGTCCTCAAGGATTAGAGCCAGAAGGGGATAAGTATAAAAATATATTCCAATCGGGATATCTAGTAGGAGATAAAATTAATTTTGATAACTGTGAATTTAAGCATGGAGAGTTTTTAGAACTTGATAGAGGATTTGACTTTTATGCGCCGCAAACTACAAAAAGTGATGATGGAAGAAATATATTAATTGGATGGATGGGATTACCTGAAATAGAGTATCCTACCGATGAAAATGGATGGGCTCATTGCTTGACTATACCAAGGGAGTTAACGTTACATGGTGATAAGTTAATTCAAAACCCAATAAGAGAGCTTGAAAGATTAAGGAAAAATAAAAGAAGTGAATCATATGCTTTAGATAATGAAGAAGTAGGCATTGAAGGATTCAATGGAAAAGTGTATGAAGTAGAATGCGATTTTAGAAATATTAGTGGTACAAGTGTAGGAATAAAATTAAGAAAAGGAAAAGATGAAGAAACAGTATTTTATTATGATATAAAAGATAATAAATTAGTTTTAGATAGAAGTAAATCAGGAAAAGATTTTGCAGTAGAATATGGTAGAGAAAGAAAGTGCGACTATAAAAATGAAAGCTTAAAGCTACGAATTTTTGTAGATATATCATCTGTTGAAATTTTTGTAAATGATGGAGAAGAAGTATTTACATCAAGAATATTTACTGATGAAAAAAGTAATGGAATCAGTCTTTTTGCTGAAGGAAAAACTGATATTGATATTAATATATGGAAACTAGATATTAAATCTTAAAATGATTACATATTTCGCCTAGAAATAATTAAGATTTCATCCAAGCATACCATATTAACTTAGAATATATAGTATAGAATACTCTTGCTTATAATAAAATGTAGGCAAGAGTATTTTGTTTAGATAAATAATATAAAGACCTAATTTGAATCTTTTCCATAAATTGTGTTTCTTCATAAAATATTCATATGAAGTTTGTACAATGAACTAGTAATATTTTAAGGAGATGTGATAGATATGAACATGACCCATTATATGTCTTTACTAGCAGATAATCAGCCTTGGAATCTACTTATTTTTATGGCGATACCTGTAATTTGCGCAGAAGCTCTTACAATATCAGAGTTTTTCATAATCTTTGATAGAAAGAAAAGTGGAACATTAAGAACTTTCAATAAGATTGTAGGAATATTTGATGGAGTATATTTCAGTGGTATTTTTATTTATTTATTAGTAACAGTTGTGATACCCTTAACTAAATTTGGAGGATGGCATGGAGCTATAGACGTGGTAGCTGTGGCATTTTATTTAGCAGGAGTTATATTTCTTCTGCCAATTACATTAATGGAATTAGGATTAATATTTAGAAATAAGACTATTGATGAAAAGATGAAGATTCACTTTATTCTTATTGGCGGATTTCTAGTTGTTTCACATATTGCAATGATATTTGGTATGATAAATCCTGAACTTATTAGTAGTATGCCAAACATGCATTAACTTATTTAAGATTGTTTGTATATAGGCTATAATATAAATAATTAAAATACGTGAGGTAAAATTTTATGAGAGGCTTGCTAGACACAAAAGTTGATTTTGTGTTAAAAAATATATTTGGATTTCTAAAGTATCCAAAAGTTTTAATATCCCATTTACATGCTGATTTAAAGCAAGTTAACAAAATCAAAAGTGTTGAAATAAAAGTTTGGCATTAGATATGACTATTATCTAGTGCCTTTATCTATAATGTAAGTTTATAGAAGAAATTTTCGTTGAGTGGAGGAAAATATGTATTTAGTATCTCTATATTTTGATGATAAAGCATCAAGAAAAATACAAGGATTTATAAATAAAGTAGCAATTAAAAGTGGTAATAATTTTATGATTGACAGAAAGGTTCCACCACATATAACTATTGCATCATTTCAAGCTGCTGAAGAAAACAAAATCATAGAAATATTAGATAAAAGGATTAAAGATATTGAAATAGGAATAATAAACTGGGGATCAATAGGACTATTTAAGTCATCTGTTATATTTTTAGCACCAATTTTAAATGAATATCTGCATAATTTATCAGTTAGTATATATGAAAGTATATCTTTAGTAGAAAATATATGTATTAGTAAATATTATATGCCATTTCAGTGGATGCCCCATACAACTATTGCAAAAAAGCTGACTAGGGAAGAACTGATGGCAGCATTCCAAGAGTTAGAAAAGAACTTTACTATTTTTAGCGGCATGGTAACAAGAATTGCTTTATCTAAGACTAATCCTTATGAAGATATTACTGTATGGGAGTTAGATAATAAAAAAATATTTAGTTCATGAAATAAAAGCTATATATGATTTAATTAATTTTTTATTTAAGTAATAAAAAAGAAAAGTATAAATAATATTAAAGAGATTTTTTAGCAGATGTAGATCAAAATAATTCAAACAAATGAAAGAAAATATATGTACGAATCATTTAATAAATTTTTAAAAGTATGTTATAATAATTAATAATAATGATTATTAATTAATAAAGGAGAAACATAAGATGATAGAAGTAAAAGATTTAAATGTTGATAGTTTACAATGTACTATTACTTTTGTATATGAAGATCAACAAACAGATAGTAAGATTTTAGAAAGATTGAAGTCAAAAAAAGTATTTGAAGGAAAAAGTGAACAAATATTTTATAGAACGACTAATGATTTAAATTATGAGATTTTTGTGGGATTAGGCAAATATGAAGAGCTAGAAAGAAATGACTTTGTAAATGCAATTGCTAAAGCTATGAAACAAGCTGAAAAGTTAAATGTAGATAACCTTGGTATTTACTTTATAAAAGTTAAAGAGTTATGTACAGGTGCTACTACAAAAGCTATAGTTGAAGGTGTGAAATTATCAGGCTACAAGTTTAGCAAGTATAATAAAGGGAAAGAAAGCTATAATCCATATGTAACTATATTAGGTGCACCAAAGGAAAAGGCAGGAAAGATGGTAGAAAAAATAGCAGAAGCTAGCAATGTTATTGATGGTGTAATTTTAGCTCGTGATCTTGTAAATGAACCTGCCAACATATTATATCCAGAAACTTTAGCAGAACGTGCAGCCTTAGTTGGAAAAGAAAGTGGATTTGAAGTAGAAATATTAGATAAAAATGAAATAGAAAAATTAGGAATGAAGGCATTTTTAGAGGTTGCAAAAGGATCTATTCATGAGCCAAAATTAATAGTTATGAGATATATGGGTAATCCTAAGAATAATGAAAAAATTGGGCTTGTAGGTAAGGGTCTTACTTTTGATACAGGTGGATATTCTCTTAAACCATCAACATCTATGGACACTATGAAAAGTGACATGGGTGGAGCAGCAGCTGTTATTGGCACAATGCAAGCATTAGCAAAGAATAAAGTACAAAAGAATGTAATAGCGGTAGTAGCAGCTTGTGAAAATGCTATTTCAGGTGGAAGCTATAAACCAGGAGATATTATTGGGTCTATGGCAGGTAAGAATATAGAAGTACTAAATACAGATGCAGAGGGTAGATTAACATTAGTTGATGCTATTACTTATATTATTGAAAAAGAAAATGTAGAAAAAATAGTAGATGTAGCAACACTTACAGGAGCAGTATTAGTAGCCCTTGGTACTGAAATAACAGGTGTAATAAGTAATAATGATGATTTTTATGATGAATTATTAGTAGCAGGAAAGAGAAGCGGAGAAAAATTCTGGAGACTTCCAAATGATAAGTGCTTTAAAAAATTATATAAGGGTGACTTTGCAGAACTAAAAAATACTGGTGGACGTAATGCTGGAACAATTACAGCTGGTATGTTTATAGAAGAGTTTGTACAAGATAAGCCATGGTTACATCTAGATATTGCTGGAACTTCTTGGACAGATAATGGAAATGATTGTACACCTAAGGGAGGAACAGGAGCACCTGTTAAAACATTATATGAACTTGTTGTAAAACATGTATGCAAACATTCTAAATAATTAAATTTCCATTAACTATTATAATGAATGGAAATCTAACTAAAGCTGATAAAATAATAAAATTAATAAGAATTGTATCATAAGTAAATTATAAATTTATTGAAATTGGATATGAGAATAGAAAGTGATTATACTAATATTTAATTGAAGATAAATACTAAGAATAGAATTTTTAGGTATTATATTTACAAAAACAAACTTATATTATAAAATATATTAAAAGCAATGAAAAGAAGAGTAGGTAAAATAGTTCATTTTCAGAGAGCTCTGCATGGTGAAATGGAGCAATGGATTTTTATTGAAGAAGGTCTTGGAGCTGCACACTGAGTCTACTTTGTAGAGGTAGGATGTGACGGAATACCCCGTTATAGGTATAGAGTATCTCGTTTTTTGATGTACTTGAAGAGGTGTATACGGCAACGCATGCATAAACTGAGGTGGTACCACGAATTTATAACTTTCGTCCTCAAGATTAGAAATCTTGGAGGTGAAAGTTTTTTTATTTGAATCAAATTAATCAATAAAATAAGTAAAGGTGGTAACAAAAATGTATGAGCAATATGAAAATTTAGATGAATTAGAAAATATAATGACAGATGCAAATGAATTTATAACAGAAAGAATAAAAAAGCTAAATAAGCTTAATGAATTAGGAATAAATCCATATCCTTATAATTACGATTATAGCAAAAAAACTTATACAAAAGACATATGTGATAATTTTGATACTATTGATGAGGGTGAGATATTTTCTTTAGCAGGAAGAATAATGTTTCTTAGAAGAATGGGAAATGCAACTTTTGCTAATATAGTAGATGAAAGAGGAAATATACAAATATTTTTTAGTAAAAAATTAATTGGAAATGAAAATTATAATATTTTAAAATTAATTGATGTTGGGGATATTGTTGGGATAGAAGGAAATGTATTTAAGACTAAGACTGGAGAAATAACTATTAGAGCAAACAAATTTGAATTGTTATCTAAATCAATAAGAACCCTTCCCGAAAAATATCATGGAATTCAGGATTCAGATTTAAAACAAAGACATAGATCTTTAGATATGATAATGAATTCAGAAGTTAAGGAAAGATTTATAAAACGTTCTAAAGCAGTTACTGCAATTAGAGAATATTTAAATAATATGAATTTTATTGAATGTGATACTCCTGTACTTGATACTAAATATGGTGGAGGAGAAGCAAAACCATTTAAAACTTTTGTTAATGATTTAGACTGTGAAGTATATATGAATGTTTCTCCAGAATTATATTTAAAAAGACTTATTGTTGGAGGAATAGAAAGAGTTTATACATTTGCAAGATCTTTTAGAAATGAAGGAATTGATAGAACACATTATCCAGAATTTACTCTAATGGAATGTTATATGTCTTATGCGGATTATGAGGATATGATGAGAATTATGGAAGGAATATATGAATATGTATTTATGTCCATTAACGGCTCTACCAAAATAAAATATGGTGAAGAAGAAATTGATTTTAAAGCCCCATGGAAAAGAGAAACTATGTGTAATCTTGTAAAACAAGATACAGGTATTGATGTAGAGAATTTAACTAAAGAAGAAATTATCAATAAAATTAAAGAGAATTCTCTTTTGATTGAGGAACAAAATGAAGGTTTAAATATAAATGAAGTTTCTAAAGGAGAATTAATAGTAAATCTTTTTGAAGCATATAGCGAGAAGAAATTAATACAACCTACTTTTGTTATAGACTTTCCAAAAGAATCATCACCACTTTGTAAAGTTCATAGGGAAAATCCAGATTTAATTGAAAGATTTGAGCCATATGCTTATGGGGTAGAGCTTGGAAATGCTTATTCAGAATTAAATGATCCATTAAGACAACGTATATTATTACATGACCAAGCTGAAAAACTAAGAGGAGGCCTAGAAACAGCAAGTCCAATGGATGAAGAGTTTGCTATAGCTATTGATACAGCAATGCCACCAACTGGAGGCTTAGGTATTGGTATCGATAGAATGATAATGTTTCTGACTGGATCAAATACAATAAAGGATGTTATTGCATTTCCTTTAGTTAAAAGATAAAAACAAAAAATAGAAATACTAGATAAATAAAAAGATAACATCACTTGCAGTCAAACGATTTTTAGATTATATTAGAAAAATTTTTTTGTATTAGAAAATACAACTATGAAAGAACAGGTGTCCACATTTTATGTATATCTCTAAGAAAGAAAACTAATAAATCCATAGATAATTCCAATGTTTATAAAGTCTATAAATAATGATCCTACTATTGGTACAATGAAGAATGCAGTCCTTGAATATACATATTTTTCAGTAACTGAATTCATATTGGCCATTGCATTTGATGTAGAACCCATTGCAAACCCAGTTAAACCTGCTACCATTACGGCTGAATCATAATTCTTACCCATTAATCGATATGATACAAAGATACCATAAATGTACATCATTATACATTGTGATAAAAGTAAGAGTAACATTGGAAGTGCTAAGTTTATTAAATGCCAAAGCTTTATAGAACAATTGAAAATGGAAAAAGAATATATAAATATATAATAATTTAAAAAAATAACAAAAATATGATAGAATAAGTAAAAGGGAATTAATGCCGTAGTAATTGTCATAGTAGCTTTATAAGAAATGAAAGATCACATAAAGTTTAGAGTGATGAAATAATTTAATATTATGATAGAGATTAAGATGAATAAGGTGTGGGGGAAAATGTATTGGAAATACAGAAATTATTAAAAACAGATGCAGCAAAAAAGATATTTGCAGTGGCTATATTAATAGCAGGGGCGTTATGCTTAATGCCATTTAGAGAGTTGTTGTTATTAACATTTATCATTTCATATATTTTGTGTCAGATAGAAAAAATTATAGATTATTTTGTTAATAAAATAATAATGCTTAATATAAGTAAAAAAATAATAACATATATTGTACTTGCAGGTATACTTGTGTTATTTATTGCTGCAGGATCTATATATATTCCCAAATTAATTGAAGAATTGCTTGGATTAAATGGTGAATTATTTAAACTGCTTGACAATATGAAGATTAATAATGATTTTATGAACAATTATATTTTAAAGATGTCAAATACAGAATATTTTATTAACTATTTTAAAGATAATACAGATAACATATTAAAAACTATATTAACATTTAAAGATGAAACAATAACAGTATTTTCTTCTTTAATTTTAAGCTTATTGTTTTTATTAAGTAAGGACGCTATGGTAAAGTATTGTAGAAAGTTCAATAGCAGCAAGGTATCCTTTTTATACACAATATATAAAAACTTATTTAAAAAATTTATGAATTCTTTTGGGAAAGTCATGCAGGTACAGATAACTGTTGCTTTGATAAATTCAATTATATCAATGATAGGTTTATATTTTTTAGGTTTTCCTGAAATTATGTCTCTTGGTATTATGATATTATTTTTATCTTTAATACCTGTCTTTGGAACAATAATATCATTGTTTCCATTATGCCTTATAGCATTGCAGATTGGTGGAATTAAAAAGATTATTGAAGTGATAATTCTTATTATTATCATACATGCATGTGAAAGCTATGTTATAAGTCCAAAATTAATGTCTGACAAATCTCATTTACCAATATTTATGACATTTTTTTTGCTATTGATGGGAGAAAAACTTATGGGAGTATGGGGACTGATACTGGCTATTCCCTTATATATGTTTTTTATGGATTTGCTTGATGTGAAGTAGAGCCATAAAAATATTATAACTTGATTATAGTATGGAGAACCGTATCATAAATTTTATAATGGAAATAATAACATTGAATGCAGATAGAAAGCGATTTAAGTGTAGTAATTAAATATTTTAAAAATATATATGTTCTAAAAAAATATATATGTTCTAATTAAGAATATTCATTAAAATCTGCCCTAAGCCCAAAAAGGATATATGGCTCATATGAAGTAACTTTATTGAAACTTATATATTATAATAATGTAAAAATAGTGAGGAATGCTTAGAGTAATAATAACTTTGGGCATTCCTTTTTGGAATACAGACAAATAAATCTTATAAATAAGATTACAGGAAATTAACAATATGTTAGCTATACATTGGGATAGAGGAGTACATATAAGGTATAATAAATTTTATCACACATAAAGAAATAATAAATTATATGTGACAATGTCACTGATAACTTTCAAATCCCAGATTATAATTAGGACATGAAATTAGAAAAATTTTACTTTAAAATAATAAGCGAGAGTTTAAGGAGTTGATAGCATGTCTAAGAAAATTATAATTGTAGGTGGAGTTGCAGGAGGAGCGTCAACAGCAGCAAGACTTAGAAGATTAGATGAAAATGCAGAAATAATAATGTTTGAAAAAGGTGAATATATATCATTTGCAAACTGTGGACTTCCATATTACATTGGAGAAGTTATTAATGAAAGAGAAAAGTTAATTGTTCAGACTGTTGATGAAATGAGCAGTAAATTTAAAATAGATATTAGAAATTTAAGTGAAGTAATAAAAATAGATAAGGAAAATAACAAGGTAACTGTAAAAAATCTTAAAAACAATGAAGTCTATGAAGAAAATTATGATGTATTGGTTTTATCATTAGGTGCAAGTCCTATAAAACCTCCTATACCTGGAATACAGGAATGTAAAAACTTGTTTACATTAAGAAACATTCCAGATACAGATAAAATCAAGGCCTATGTTGATAATGAAAGACCGAAGAAAGCTGTAGTAATCGGAGGAGGATTTATTGGCCTTGAAATGGCTGAAAATCTTCATGAAAGAGGAATTGAAATTACACTTGTGGAAGCAGGAAAACAGGTTATGGCACCTCTTGATATAGAAATGGCACATATTATTCATGATGTATTAATAGATAATGGTGTTAATCTGATTTTAAATGATGGAGTTAAAGAATTTAAAAACAATGGTAAAAAAGTCGTACTATCAAGTGGTATGGAAATAGATACAGACCTAATAATACTATCTATTGGTGTAAAACCAGAAACTTCAATAGCTAAAGAAGCAGGAATCAAGGTTAATGAACGTGGTGGAATCATAGTAGATGATCATATGAAAACTTCAAAAGATAATATATATGCATTAGGAGATGCTATTCAGGTTACAGACTTTGTAAATAAAGAGCCAGCAATGATACCACTTGCATGGCCAGCAAATCGTCAGGGAAGAATAGTTGCAGATAATATATGCAAACGAGAATCTTCATATAAAGGAAGCCTTGGATCATCTGTAGCCAAAGTATTTGATTATACAGTGGCAGTTACTGGAAACAATGAAAAAACATTAAATAAATTAGGAATCAATTATAAAGCGATTCATATTCATCCAAGCTCTCATGCTGGATATTATCCAGGATCTTTTCCAATAGCATTTAAGATGCTGTTTGATCCTAAATCCGGAAAAATCTTAGGTGCACAAGGTGTAGGCATGGATAAAGTTGAAAAGCGTATTGATGTAATTGCAGCAGCAATTAAAGGAAATCTTAATGTATTTGATTTGCAGGATTTTGAACCTTGTTATGCGCCACCATATAATTCAGCAAAAGATCCAGTAAATATGCTAGGATTTTATGCAGCTAATATAATTGATGGCTTAGTAGAAGTAATAGAATGGGATAAGATAGATGAACTCCATAAAGATAAATCAATCATAGTAGATGTAAGAGAAGAATTTGAACTTGTTACTGGAACATTAGAGAATTCAATAAATATTCCTTTAGGAGAGCTCAGGGATAGAATAGATGAAATACCAAAAGATAAGGATGTCTATGTAACATGCCAGGTTGGTCAGAGAGGATATGTGGCAAGCAGAATTCTAAAATCCTATGGTATTAATGCAGTAAACATCGATGGAGGAATGAAAACTTATCTTTATGTAAAGAGAGCTGAGGAAAGTATAAAAAATCAATTTAACAATAAAAGAGAAGAAGAAATAAAAGAAGAGGTAGCTGTAATGAATCTTAACGATTTAGATGTAAGTGAAATTAATGCAAAGGTAACATTAAATGCATGCGGACTTCAATGCCCTGGACCTATAAGAAGAGTATTTGAAGAAATTAATAAAATGAATGAAGGAGAAGTACTTGAAGTAAAAGCAAGTGATCCTGGCTTCACTAAAGATATAAAATCATGGTGTGAAAAGACAGGTAATACTCTTTTAAAATCAGAATTTGATAAAAAGAATAAGAATTTCGTTGCTATAGTTCAAAAAGGTACAAAGAATAAAGAAACTGCTCAGGTTCAGACTAAAGATAAAAATGGAGCTACACTTGTAGTATTCAGTGGTGATTTTGATAAAGCAATTGCTTCATTTATAATAGCTACAGGAGCAGCATCAATGGGTAAAGAGGTTACAATGTTCTTTACATTCTGGGGATTAAATATATTGAAGAAGAAGGAAAAAGCAAAAGTAAAGAAGGATGCAATGGAAAAGATGTTCGATATAATGCTTCCAAGTAATGCAGAAAAATTACCATTATCAAAAATGAATATGATGGGTATGGGACCTGCAATGATAAAACAGATTATGAAAAAACATAATGTTGATGATTTAGAAACATTAATAACCAATGCAATAAATATGGGCGTAAGAATAGTTGCCTGTGCAATGAGCATGGAGCTTATGGGAATAAAGAAGGAAGAATTTATTGATGGTGTAGAAATAGGAGGCGTTGCATCTTATTTAGGTGCTGCTGATGATTCAGGAATAAATTTATTTGTATAGTTTGTAAAATTATCTTAAATAAAAAAGCTAAATTTTGGCGCCAATAATGAAAGTATAAATACTATAATATATGAGCATTAATTCAGGAAATAATTTTATGAAAAATAAAAAATATAACTATGATGAAAAAATGAATAGAGATACATATGATGAGTGTAACAATGGTTCAGAAAATTTTTATGAAATGAGCGAAAGTGATATTGAAACTTTAGAGTTATTAGGGTTACAAATATTATTAATATATATTAATATTTATGGATATATTTTTTTGTATAGATCATCACTAGAAGGTATTGAACTGATTTTTAGTCAATATTATAATGATAATATAAATAATACAGCTGCAAGAGCGGATAAAACAGGTTTAAAAGCAGTGTATATTTTCTTTATAGCTCAATTAATATCTACAGGAATAGCCATTGCTAAATATAATATTTTATATAAAAGGAAGCTGAATCAAGAGATTAATTATTCACTTGCACCTAATATATATATTATTATTAGTAATCTAATAAGTATAATAGCATATATTTATCTTATTAATGGAGCAGAAGGGATTTTTTCAAGGGATCAAGGACAAACTATTTTGGGAATTTAAATTACATAAATAAATGAATATGTATTGGCTATAGCCTGGAAGGCATACACAATGGGAATATGTAAATAATAAAAAAGAGCACTGCTGGAAAGAAAAAGTAGTGCTCTTTTCAATCAGCTATTATAAATATAAACACATTACAAGTTAGGGAACATTTTAATTTGCTTCATGACTTTATTTTTTTAATTGTGCTATCTCATTCTTAACAGACTTTAAAAAATATTCTGATGTACGTGAAAATATTTGATACTTTTTCCAAACCATTGCTAGATTAACCTCTAATTTTGGCTCTAATGGTTTGAAGCATAGAGGACTATTGCCTGTAGTATTTACAAGTCTGTCAAGACATAGAGCATATCCTATTCCTTCTTCAACCATTAAAGAAGCATTATAAATCAAATTGTATGTTGCAATAACATTCAATTTTTCAAAATCTTTGCCTAACCAGCCTGAAATCTCATTGTTGACAGTTATATCGCTAATGTAACATCACTTACTATTGCTATGTTATTTTTTGCAATAGTAAATGGATTAGCATTAATAGCTACCATCATGTTTATTCCTACTTCACCAGTAGAACATAGGATGTCTTATGGAGAACAATTAGGTGCTTTAAAAGAAAAGAATGTTTGGATTTCGATTGTAGGTGTAATGTTGCTAAATGGTTCAATCTTTGGTGTCTATAGTTATTTATCAGAATACCTGAGTCAAGAAACAGGGTATAGTATATCTGTTATCAGTATCATTCTATTTGCATATGGAATGGCGAATATAATTGGAAATGCTCTAATTATGCTTAGCGGTGTATTTATTATTATGCGTATCAAAACACAAGAAAGCAAACAAAAGGCAATTGGATAGCAGAGGAATTATGCTATTTGATAGCACGTAGTCTTGGAATAAATTGTGCAGAAACTAAGTATCTTGGAAATGGACTTAGTTTATAATTTTATGTATAATTATAAATTAGAACATTTCTAATTTATATAAGGAGAATAAAATGAAAGTTGAACTTAATGATGTAATAGAGGCAATAGAATTTGAAAATGAATTATTAAATCATTTTTATAATAAAAAGACTGGGGTAATTATTTATAAAGAAGATTTTACTACAGCATCTTATAATGCAGAAGATATAAAAAGGCTTGATGAACTTGAAGAGTGGGAAAGAGAGCTTGTAATTAATTTACATGATTTAAAAGAGAACCCAGAAGATTATATTCAGCTTCCTGTAAAGGATGAGTCATACGAATTAAATATAATGATGGAGTTTTGTAATTCTTTTAGCGATATTAGTATGCCAGATAAAATTGAAAAAGAAGAAGATTTAAGGAAAATAATTCAAGATAAAAATCTTTTAAGTGAATGGTATGATTATAGAGAATATAGAGAAAGAGAAATTGCTATTAAGTGGTGCGATGAAAATAATATTGAATATATTGTATAAATGATTTCAATAATATAGATTTAGGAGAGTAAGATGGTAGATCTAAAAAGCAGTGCAAAGAAATTAAAATTAGACATACCCGCTGTATACATTGCATTAAAAAAGAAAGAAACACCTATAATTGCAAAAGTTTTTGCTTTAATTACAGTTGGATATGCTTTATCTCCTATTGATTTGATACCAGACTTTATACCTATTATAGGTTTTTTAGATGATTTAATCTTACTTCCACTACTCATAGCAATAACAGTTAAATTTATACCTAAAGAGATATTTAATAAATGTAGAGATGAAGCAGAAAATCTCTGGAATAATGGGAAAACTAAAAAATGGTGTTTTTCAATACCAATCATATTAATATGGTTAATGATAGCTTTATTACTTATTAAAGTATTTATTAAATAACAGTTAAACTATACAAACTATAAATAAAGTGGACATTTTTTTAGATGTTCACTTTATTTATAGTATTTATTAATATTGATTTAAAACGGATTCTTAATAAAAATGAAGAAAGCAGTTAAAAATTAAAAAATGATAAAAATATATTAATGAAAAGTTATTTAATATATAAGAATAATTTTTAAATTATATGCTAAGTAATATTATTAAATTAAAAGATTAGTTTATCACATTGTATTAAATGGTTTAATAGAAACTCTTGAATATATTAATGAATTAATATTAAAATTAAAGTAAAAAATATATTTAAAATTAAGATGAAATGAGGTGGAGTTATGAATGAAATAATGAATCAAGCTAAATTATTGAAGGATGACCTTATAAGTTATAGAAGAGCTATTCACAGAAATCCTGAAGTAGGCTCAGAATTGTCAAAAACTAAAACGTATGTAATTAATAAGTTAAAAGAGTTTGGTTATGATCCAGAAGAAATATGCGAAAGTGGGATAGTAGCAACAATTGAAGGACCTAAACCAGGAAAGACATTCTTATTAAGAGCTGACATGGATGCACTACCAATGAGTGAAGAAACTGAATGTAATTTTAAATCAACTAATGGATGTATGCATTCCTGTGGCCATGATATGCATACAGCAATGCTTTTAGGAGCCGCAAGATTACTTAAAGAAAATCAACAACAAATAGAAGGAACTGTTAAAATAGTATTCCAGCCAGATGAAGAAGGATTCACTGGAGCTAAAAAGATGATAAAAGCAGGAGTACTTACAAATCCTAAAGTTGATGCAGCTATGGCAATGCATGTCCACTCAGGAACACCTTCAAATGTAGTATTATGTGGCTTAGGTACTAGTATAGCTGGGTGTAACAGGTTTAGAATTGTTGTAAAGGGTACTGGATGTCATGGGGCTATGCCTGAGCTAGGTGTAGACCCAATAAATATAGCTTCTCATATATACATATGTTTACAGGAGATAACAAGCAGAGAAATATCAGCTACTGAATCAGCAGTTATAACTATAGGAAAATTTACTGGAGGGGATGCTCCAAACATAATACCTAAAGAAGTTATTATGGAAGGTACTATTAGAAGCTTAAATAAAGAAATAGGTGAATTCATATTTAATAGAATGAATGAAATAGTAACTTCTACTGCTAAGATGTTTAGGGGAGAAGCTGAATTAATAGAATTATCTTCAGTACCTCCATTAAGTAATGATAATAATTTAGCTCATGAAATTACTGATTATATAAAGGATTTAGTAGGTGAAAATTCAGTGATATTATTTAACTCTGGAGGAATGGGTTCAGAAGATTTTGCTTCTTATTCATATGAAGTTCCAAGTTTATATGTCATGTTAGGGGCAGGCACAAAGGAGGAAAATGCTTTATATGGCAAGCCAATGCATAATCCTAAAGTTGTATTTAATGAAGAGATATTACCTACAGGAGCAGCTATGCATGCATATAGTGCAATTATGTGGTTGAAAAATAATAAGTAAATTATGATTTTTCGGTGTAATAGTTAAAATCTAATAATAATTCATATATAAAAGAGGCTGTCTAACTAATAAAAAGTTTTCTACAATGTATTGTAGAAAACTTTTTAATGCGACAGTCTCTCTCTTTTTCTTAATAAAAAAGATAAGGGTGTGGAGGAAAGAATGGTAATAATTCTAATGCAGCCACATTAGCGAATGGGAAAAATCTACGTCTAAAACGTCTAAATCTTCTTCGTGGACGACGATGAAATCCAACATTTCCATGCTGTCTGTTTCCATCATAATTAGATTCATCATCATCATCTAGATCAATTACGTCCTCGCCAACCAACATGACAATACGATCTTGATCTATATTTTCAATCATTCCATCAAATATGCTTCCATCTGACATTATTAAAGTAACATTATAGTATAAGTATTTTTTGCATTTGCTTTTTAAATTTTGTGTGCTGTTGCTAGAGTCAAATCCGTCTAATAGCATTTTCTAAATCATCTCCTTTCAGATACATGATATTCATCATTAAGGAAAATCGTGCTATATGAAATGAACAAATTTTTATAGCTAAGCATAAGCAATGGCTATACTTACATAATATTAATATATACTATACTCTTAGTTTCTTTACCAATTTTCTGGAGGATATTAGATTATCCTTGTATTCATCTAAATCATCTTTTATCATGCCTAAATATAACAAATCAGTTAGAATTAAAGATGCATTTCTTGAAGAAACTGCACCAAGCCTCAAATCTTTTTCTTGAGAAGGAACATATAAAACTAAATCTGAGAATTTTAATAATGGGCTTTTTATAAATTGAGTTATTGCAATAGTTGCCGCACCTTGACTTTTTGCATATTCCATAGCTACATTTACTTCTTTTGTATTTCCACTATAGCTTATAGCAAGCGCTACATCTTCGTTAGTTATATAAGTTGTTGCAGCAAGTTGCATATGAAAATCATTAAAGAAAACTACATCATATCCGATACGAGATAATTTTTGTGCTAAATCATAGCAACAGATTCCAGAACTACTTATTCCAAATAAATAAATCTTTTTTGCTTTTTTCATTGCTTCAACAGCATTTCCTAAAGTTTCTATTTTTAAAAGCTTATAAGTTTGTTCGACAGTTGAAGTATCGGAGGTCATAGACTTTTTTACAATAGTATTTAATGAATCTTTCGCACAAATTTCTTCAGAAAATAAAGGTAATTCATCGGTGTTATCTTTGGCAAGATCAACTTTTAGTTCACTAAATCCATTATATCCAAGCTTTTTTGAAAATCTTATAATAGCAGCTGGGGAAGTATTGGTTTTAGATGCAATGCTCTGAATAGAGTCATAAATTACCTCATTAACATTTTCTAAAATGTAAGTGGAAAGTTTTTTTTCATTTTTGGTTAGATTATCACAAATTTTAATTTTATAAATACAGCTCATACTAAGACCTCACTTAAGTTAAAATATATCTTTATATAATGTATTGTATCAAATTTTATTGTAATTTACATTAAGAATTACTTTTTATTGTTCTAATAGCATTAGATATATTACCGTTTTCTTTAGCTAAAATATTTGAACATATATTTTTATCTTTCTTTGTTAGAACCATGCAAATTGCAATTTTAACATTATAATCGCTTTCAATTAAATATTTATTTGCTTCTTCTAAAGTACATTCGCTGCTTTTAGCTATGATATTCTTAGCACGTTCTATTAATTTTTCATTAGTAGGCTGAACATCAACCATTAAGTTATGATACACCTTACCAAGTTTGATCATAAGAGATGTAGAAATCATATTTAAAATCATCTTTTGAGCAGTACCAGCCTTCATTCTTGTACTTCCAGTAATAACTTCAGCACCAGTTACAGCTTCTATAGATACTTTTGCATGTTTACCTATTATGGAATTATGAACACATGAAATTGCTCCTGTTAAAGCTCCAATTTCATTAGCATAATCTAATCCAGCAACTACATAAGGAGTTCTTCCACTTGCAGCAAGACCTATAACAGTATCATTTTTATTTAGATTAATTTTAATTAGGTCATCTTTAGCAAGAGTTAATGAATCCTCAGCACCTTCTTTAGCTTTTAATAATGCTTCATATCCACCAGCAATTATACCTTGTACTAATGATGGATCTACACCATAAGTTGGGGGACACTCGCTAGCATCTAAAACTCCTAGTCTACCACTTGTTCCAGCTCCAATATATATTATACGACCACCCAGAAGCATTCTTTCATATGCTAAGTCAATTAATTTTTCGATACTTGGAATAGCTTTTTCTACAGCAAAAGTTATCTTTTTATCTTCAGAATTAATTGTTGTTAAAATGTCTTTTGTATTCATAGTATCAATATTTACAGTATTTTCATTTATAGTTTCTGTATCAAGAACATTTAAATCAACTTTCATAAACATCACTCCTTGCTATTATTATATAAATAATAAAATTTAATTTCAATATATTAAATAAAAAAATAATTATTTTTTTCAAAAAGAGAAAATTTATGAAAAATACTAATTTTAAATTTCATATTATATAAAATTTAAAACTAGTATAGTAATTTAATATAAATTGATAGATATACAGTACTTTATATATGTTGATGCATAAGAATATATATTTTAAAAAATCTATATTTTTTATATTTAGGAATAAAAATAAAATTTATACATATAACTTTAGGAATAAAATAATATTTTAATATATAATATTTTTTATTGAAATATTATTGACAATACCATATGAGAGACTATAATAAAATTATAAAATAAATTTTGTAAATGTTACTGAAAAATAAATATATTGGTAAAATTATTTTCATCACCGACAACGTTTACTATATATTTAGTCAAGTAGCAGAAAGGAGTTATTTATGGATTATAAAAGAATTGCTAAAGAAGTTTTAACCTTAATAGGTGGAAGAGATAACGTTTATGGAAATGCTACATGTATGACAAGACTTCGTGTTACTTTAAAGGATTCATCTAAAGTAGATTTAGAAAATCTAAAAAAAGTAGAAGGAGTTATGGGCGTTGTTGAATCTGATACCTTACAAATTGTTTTTGGACCAGGAAAGGTAACTAAAGTTGGTCAAGAATTTTCTGAATTAACAGGTATAGCTCTTGGAACATCTGATGAAGTAAATGCAGAAGACCTTGCAAGAGAAAATAAGGCTGCTAATAAAGCAAAGCAGACAAATCCTGTACAAGTCTTCTTAAGAAAAATTGCTAATATATTTGTACCTTTACTTCCAGGAATAATTGCAGCAGGACTTATTAATGGTATAACAAATGTTATTAATGTATCTTCACATGGCTCTTTAAGTGGGCAATGGTGGTATGAATGTATAAGAACAATGGGATGGGCACTTTTTGCTTATTTACCTATACTTGTAGGTATGAATGCTGCTAAAGAATTTAAGGGCTCTCCAGTTCTTGGAGCTATGGCAGGCGCTATGTCAATTGCAAATGCAGCAATGCCCCTTTTAGCAAAATTTAATGATGCAGAAGTAATACTACCTCTTACAAATAAAGTATTTAATCCAGCAGCAGGTGGACTTTTAGCTGCACTTATAAGTGGTATGTTTTTTGCATTATTAGAACGTCAAATTAGAAAAATCATGCCAGATATACTTCAAACATTTTTCACCCCTTTATTAACAGTTATTATTGGATGTTTAGTAACATTATTAGTACTTCAACCACTAGGCGCATTCTTAACTACAGGAATTTTCGTAATATTAAACTTTATATATGATAAATTAGGGGTTGTTGGAGGATATATATTATCAGCTGGATTCCTACCTTTAGTAGCAGTTGGACTCCATCAAGCATTAACTCCAATTCATGCTATGCTAAATGATCCGAATGGAGCAACACAAGGAATAAATTATTTATTACCTATTCTTATGATGGCCGGTGGAGGACAAGTTGGTGCTGGTTTTGCATTATATCTAAAAACAAAAAATAAAAAATTAAAACAATTAACTAGAGATTCATTACCTGTTGGTATATTAGGAATCGGAGAACCAATGATGTATGCAGTAACTCTTCCTCTAGGAAAACCATTTATAACTGCTTGTTTAGGTTCAGGACTTGGCGGAATATTAGCTTCACTATTCCATTTAGGTACAGTATCACAAGGAGTATCAGGATTGTTTGGATTATTAATAGTTGTACCTGGAACACAACTTTTTTATATAATTGCTATGGTAGGAGCTTATATAGGAGGCTTCATATTAACATACTTCTTTGGAGTTGATCACCAAAGAATTGATGATGTTTATGGAAAATAAATAATAGAAAAAGGTGCTTAATATGAATGAATTTGGTATATCAATATATCTTGGGACAGGATATGAAAGAAATAAAATTATAATTGAAAAAGCTGTTAAAAATAATGCAAAATATGCGTTTACATCTCTTCATATTCCTGAAGAAAATTTAGAGAATTATGAAGCTGAAGTAAAGAAGTTATTAAACCTATGTAATACTAATAAAATTAATTTAATAGTAGACGTAGGACCAAGAACATTAAAGAAGCTTGGATTTAATAACTTTAAACAACTCAAGGAAACAAGCATAACTCATTTGCGTTTAGATTATGGATTTACCTATGAAGAAATAATTGAATTATCAAAAGATTTTAATATTGTATTTAATGCATCAACTCTACTAGATAAAGATATAAACGAATTAAAAAAGTTAAATGCTGATTTTTCAAAGTTTTATGCATGTCATAACTTTTATCCTAAACCATTAACTGGGCTATCTTTAAAAAAGGTTGCTAAAATTAATGAAAGATTAAAGAACTTAGGAATTACTACAATGGCTTTTGTATCTGGAGATAAAGAATTAAGGGGGCCTCTTCATATGGGGCTTCCAACAGTAGAAGAACATAGAAATGGAGATGTATTATTTAATATACTTCAATTAATAAAAGATGCTGAAACTGATATATGCTTAATTGGAGATATAGATAGTACTGATGAAGCTTATACTAAATTAAAGGAACTTTCAGAAGGATATATATCTTTAAATACTAAAATATATGAAAAATATTCATTTGTAAAAAATATGATTCACCATGAGAGACCTGATTCAAGTGAATATGTAATTAGATCTCAGGAATCTCGTGAATTTAGTTCCCAAGGAAAAGTATTTTCGCCAGATAATATTAAGGAACGCAGAAAAGGTAGAATATCCATTGGAAATTCAGAATATCTAAGATATTCTGGTGAACTAGAAATAGCAAGAAAAGACCTTGATATAGAGCCTAAAGTTAATATTATTGGATGTGTAATACATTCAGATATAAAATACTTAGATTACATTACTGATGGTATGGGATTCAAATTAATATAAAGTCTAAAAGGATGAAATCACTACATTTTATAAAGAATGTAGTGATTTTTTATTTTCTTAGAAATTATAATAAAGACTAATATGCGGACGAGGTGTCATAGGTGATGGAGAATAAAGCCAACTGGTTATTTCTAAGAAAGGCAAATCGTCACAATCTAAAGTGACAGTTCATGTTTCGTAATTCTTGTTTTTCATTCGAGCCATCGTTGTTATAATCATCTAAATGTGACTTAGTGATTTCTTTACATCAACTATTACTGATATGGTGAATCGTATCATAAATAATGCTTTTACTAAAATTAGATAATTAAATATAGGAGAGAGGTTAATTGTGCTTCACCTTCACCATTAAAACCACGAAAATAAGTATGTAGCTTTAATAGCTGCTTACATATGGTCGTGGTTTATTTTAGTTTTTAGACATTTATAGAAAGCTTTATCTTATAGCAGAATAAAAAAGGAGTGTATTAAAAAGCAGCAATTTACAAATAGGAATGAGTACTTCATTTTTGTATTTTTTCAAACTTAACTTGACGTTTTAACTTTCCTAAGGAGATTGGCTTAGCACTATCTTTGTAGTTCTCCCAAAGGCATACACTTGTAATATTGGTATTGTCATAAGTTTTAAAGAAATATTCACAAGTATTTGTATTAATAAAGGCAGTATATTTTGTATAGTCATAAGTAGCTCTATTTGTTATTACTACTCCTTTTGGAATAGAAACACTTTCCATAATATGAAAACATGCGTTTATTGCCTCTAAACTGTTATTAGGTGTCTGAATATGCGTTTTTTGATATGCTGTTCTTACAAATCTCTCTGGGGACGTGTAACCTCCTGGCAACTGCATAGTTCCTCCACCCTGCCCAAATGGTTTTAAATTAATTTTTCCCCAGTATGCATCATCGTCTTGTGTTGGTGATACATTCATGTAATTTCTTAAATTAGTCATATGCCACTGAAAATCAGGACTGTTGGTCATAACTCCAATTTGATTCTGGAATATATTTAGACCTTTTTCTGTTTGTTCAATAACAATACACTCTCCGCTTTTATCTGTGGCAATCCAATGTAAAGGTGCGACTGTATGTGTTACTGGATCTTCAAAACCTACAATACATATTTCTAGTAGGATTTCTTTAAGTTCTTTTACTGAACCACATCTTCCTAAAATATAATCGAGAAAATCTAAAGATGAAATAGGTTCCTTATCAATATAGTTTGATTGAGTTTTGTATTTTGCATAACCTGCAAAATATAATGTTGCAGCTGCAAATCCTTTTTCATTCACCCCATCAAAAAAGGCAAGGATTCCATCTATTTCCTGTCCGATTCCTATAAAACTATAGGGATTATAAGATTTATGCATGTTAAGAGCATTGTTCCGTACATAATATCTAGGTACAATATAAAGCTCAGGATCAATATCATAAGAAAAATCCATGGTTCTGCCAAAAAAGTTTTCCGACTGTTTTGATTGTAGCGTCATTGCTGTGCACATGTTAATTATCTGCCTCCTATACTTTATTTAAATAACCACACCTATTACTAGATTTAGAAAAGTAGGTATGTGGTAGACCATATTTAATCACATAAATTTATGCTCTTAAAGGAATAAATTCTATAGATAAAATGGCTATATATTTATAGATATACTTCCACAGATAATAAAGTTCCATTTTGTATATAAAACCATGTAAGGTCTAGAACAAACATTTTATATTGTAATAAAGATAAGCCGAAGATGGGCAGAATTACATTTATTATTAACTATGCATAGCTAATAAATTATTTATGAAAGTTAATTTGGATATATATAATGTAAATATACTTAAGAAAACTCCCATGAATAATCCAACTAATACATCGGATGGATAGTGAACGTATAAATAAAGTCTTGAAAATCCTATTAACGTAGCAACTAATAGAGAAATTACTCCTAATTTTGTATTTGCACTAAAGATTATAGTTGCAGCTGCAAAGGAAGACATAGTATGTCCAGAAGGAAATGAGAAATCTTTTGGTCTAGAGATTAATAAATTCATTATACTATTTGCATCACAAGGTCTTACTCTTGCAAATAGTGGTTTCATAATTAAATTACATACAACTATGCAAAGTATCAATGAAGCTATTATTAATATTCCATACTTTCTATATGTCTTATTTATTAAAAAAATAAAAGAAATTATAAGCCATAAAATACTCATATCTCCTAATTTTGTGATTAAAGGCATTATCTTATCTAGTATGTTATTTTGTATATTAAGTCTAATAAATTCCAATATAAAGTTATCTATATTTAATATTGTTTCCATTATTCATCACTCTTTTCTTCAGATGGAAGTTCGTTACCACAATTATTACAGAACTTATCTCCTTTGTTTACCACGTGGCCACATTTATTACAAGTGTTACTTATTTTTGTTCCACAATGGATACAATAAATATTATTTTTACTTTGAACTGCACCACATTTAAAGCAACTTTGATTATTTTGCTTGTAGATTAAATAAACAAAGACTCCAGCTAAGTTTGTGAACAATGTAATTATTCCCCATAAGGCAGGACTTAATTTTGATTTTTTTGCATTTTGATATATGAAAATAGAAAGTAAAACCCAATACATCATAAAGAAAAGCATAGCAGCAGCGCAGACAATTTTTATATACATTTCAGCATTTTGAATGGGATGTATGTCACTGATAAAATAGATTTTATCTCCAGTGCTTTTATTAGCACTATAACTTAATAAGTACAGCTTTTCATTATTAAAATTGTCTCTAAAAAATATTTCATTATTATGATCATGTTCTATTTCTTTTTCATTCCCAAGAAAAGCTGCTCTTAAAATAAGTTCTTCGGATTTTACCAATTTAAAGTTTATATTAGAATCATTAGCTAAAGTTAAATATGAAGTTCTTTCATCTTTTTTAGATAATTCTAAATTAAATTCAGATTGATTGAATTGTGAGTTTTTAGCAGAGAATAAAACCTTATTATCTTTATTTATTATTAAAATATCTGCAATATCAGTTGACTTATTTGCAAAGTCAATAATATCAGCAGTTATAGAATCAGTTCCAATTTTTTTATCCTCAAATTTCTCACTAATTTTGTTATAATTTATGGCAAAAATAATCTTTTCTTTAAATTTATACCCTAAAAAGGAAATAGAAAATATTCCAACAATGAATGCACATATTATATATGCAACAGTTATTTTTTTAAAATTAAGCTTATCGATAAGTCTGTCAATATTTTTCATTTATAAATCTCCCCTTTGCTAATATATATTTTACAAATTTAAATTTGTAATAAAATTATATTTATAATAAATTTGATGTACTGTATTAATAAAAATAGAAATTATAAAAAGTAGAATATATTTTAATTCAGATTCTTAATATAATCGGTGAAAGAATAATTGTAGAAATCATTAAAAACAACATAACTGGAAAACAAACTATTAAAATATTAATTCCCATAAAAACAAATAAAAATGGTATAGTTAAGAATAAAAAAGCGACAAGCATAAATAGTTTTTTTGCTTTTTCATCTTTTTTCTTTTCTTTTATCTGATAACATTTTCTTTCAATTTCATTATCAAGATTTAGTAGTAACTTGTTCAAATCCTCATCCATATTTTTTTCCTCCTGTATGCAAAATTTTATTTAGCTTTGTTATTCCACTATGTATTCTACTCTTTATGGTTTTAGGTTCTGTTTTAAATTTTTCAGCGATTTCTTTTAGAGTAAGCTGTTCTAAATACTTCATTTTTATGGCTTCTGCCTGTTCATATGGAAGCTTATCCATTTCTTTGAGAATTTCAGACACCTCAATATGATTTAGTACGGTATTTTCAAGATTAATACCATCATCAACATCTAATTCATAAATATCTAAGTTCATATTTATATTTTTTCTTAAATAATCTATATAGCAGTTCCTTGCAATTGTTAGAATATATGTGGAGAAAGTAGCTTTGCCATAAATATCAAATTTTTCGATATTTCTAATAACTTTCATAAAAGTCTCTTGTAATAAATCTTCACTTAAAACCTGATCACTCGTAAGCTTTAAGAGAAATTTAGAAAGATAAGGGTAATAGAATTTAATAAGTTCATTAAAAGCTTGTTTTTCACCCTTTTGGCAATTTTGTATTAACTTTGTTTCATCCAATATTTCATCCCCCCCATTTCTAATTAATTACACGTTGCAGATTTAAAAAAGTTGATAAGTATTTAATAATATTCAACTTAGTTATAGACTATATGATAGTTTTAATTTTCACTATTTTAATATTATAAGGCATAATTATAATAAAAAATATCAACCTTTTCTTATTTTATACGTGTAATAAACATAAAGAAATTTAGATTGGAGGAAAGTATTAGAATATTTTAAAAATCAAAGAAAGGTTAAAAATTAATAGAACTTTAAGAAATGTACCTACAGGTTATGTAGTAAAATGTAGAGTATAGGAAGTGTATTAATATATTTAGATTTTAAGTAATAAAATTCCATGTGGTAGTTATAAAATTAGAAAGAGAAGGAGAAAAAATGAATACATTAACTTATGTTATAGACATATTTTTACATCTTGATAAATATCTTGGGCTAGTAATAAATAATTATGGTTTTGAAACATATTTAATATTATTTTTAATAATATTTTTAGAGACAGGTTTGGTAGTCACCCCATTTTTGCCTGGGGATTCATTAATATTTGCAGCAGCAACATTTGCAGCTATAGGAATGCTTAATATTCATATATTAGTAGCTATTTTAATTATAGCGGCAATTTTGGGTGATACTGTAAATTATGAAATAGGCAGAGGATTTGGAAATAAGATAATCAAAGTTGGGAATGGCAGGCTTATAAAGCAGGAACATTTAGATAAAACAAATAAATTCTATGAAAAATATGGTGGAAAGACTATAATCTTTGCAAGATTTATTCCAATAGTCAGGACTTTAGCACCCTTTGTAGCTGGTATAGGAAAAATGCATTATAAAAATTTTATATCATTTAATGCAATAGGGGGGATATGCTGGGTATTATTAGTATCAAGCCTTGGGTATTTTTTTGGAAATATTCCAGCAGTTAAAAATAACTTCACAATTGTTATAATGGCAATAATAATTATATCAATAATGCCAGCTATAATTGGCTTCTTAAAAACTAAGTTTAATAAAGAAACTCCAGAAATACAATAAAGTTAAATATATAATGTTGTGATTAATATTCTGACAAATCTAATGCTACATAGCCATGCTTCATGAAAAAAGATTATCTTAACATATTATGGAGAACAATTTAAAATTTATATTAACATGAGCCTTGAAGAACAGGAAGAGAACCTTTCAGGATTTGTACCTGCTGGCTAAAGTAAAAAGAAATATAGTATAGAGATATAAAACTATCTGTTTTTGACAAAATAAAAATGACTGTATCAAAAAATAATTTGATACAGTCATTTTTTATAAAATATTAAGGAATAAGCTTTAAGATAATATTTATGCTACATCTTTTTTAAAAGTTCTAATGTAAATTTTCAATTATTAGTGAGACTTAAGATAACTTATGCTACTTCAAATTTAGTAACTTTCTTTTGAGTTACTTGAGCAGCTGAGATTGCTACAAGTGAGCCTGACTCAGCAAAGAAAACATTTTTTTCTATTATTGTATTCATAAGAGTTTTGATTTCATCAGTAGTAATATCAGGTTTTATACCACTTATAGAAAAAGTGCTCTTTTGTCCACCAGAAGTTAAGAATGTCATTGTTAAAGTATAATCCATATTATATTCCTCCTAAAATTGAATTTTATAAATTTAAGACTCTTGCTCTGCAAATTTTTTTACAGAGCATTTTTTATTCAAGTAATTGTTCTTTATTGAGTTTAGTTCCTTTAAATAGACTCCGGTACAGTCGCATTGGAGATTTCTTACATGAATTAGTCAAGAAAATTTTGAGAGTCTAATGTAAAATGCTTAAAAATTAGGCTTGAGTAAGGCTTGATGTCTCATTTAAGAAAGAATCTCTTGTAGAGGCCTCCATAAGATTTTTTATAGCTTCTGCAACAAAATAGAATGTATTATTTAGAGAAAGACGGAAGAATGGTAAAAGGATGGTTTCAAACTACAAGAGATAATAATTGGTACTATGCATTTAGTGAAGAAACAATAAATGAAAATAAGATATTTTATGAAGGACAGATATGTACAGGCTGGCTTAAATTAAAAGATATATGGTATTACTTTGAAGAAAATAATGAAGAAAATTTAGGCGCTATGTACTCTAATGGAGCATTCTTTATAAATAATAAATATCAAAAGTTTGATTATAATGGAAAATGGCTTGGGGAGGATTTAAAATATAGTATTTCAAATAAAGGTGAGGTTTCAGATGAGTTTTGCGAATTTGTAGCTTTCTTTGAGGGATGTATGCTTAAAGCGTATTATTGTCCAAGCGGTGTAAAAACCATAGGAATTGGATGTACAAGAAATGAAGTGACAAGACTTGGAACTATTACAAAGGAAAGATCATATGAAGAATTTAGAAAGGATGTTAAGACATTTTTAGAAGAAGTTGATATTTTATGTTCTGTAAATAATGTTATGTTAAACAGATTTGAGCGTGAAGCATTAATATCCTTTGCTTTTAATTGCGGTATATTAGCACTTGAAAGCTCAACTCTTTGGAGAAATATAAAAAATAAAATAAGAGATCATTCCATAATAAAAGAAAACTTTTTAAGGTATGTTAAATGTTCTGATGGAAAAGTGCTCCCAGGGCTTGTAAATAGAAGAAGTGCAGAGGCTGATTTGTTTTTAAATGGAATATATAAATGTTAAAAAATCTATGGTGGTAAGATAATTAATGGGGGGAGATTCATAAAAAACGATTTTGCAGATTTCAAAGGCTAAACTTAGTTTTCACCATAAAGCCTATGAAAATCATAATTAGTTTGTAGATATAGAAAAGGTTTTTATAATACTAATATGGTATAATTATGAAATATATCAGAAATATTTTGTTTGCTGTATGGAGGAGATTATGTTTAAAATTGGAGAATTCTCAAAATTGACTCAGGTGTCTATTAGAATGTTAAGATATTATGATGAAATCGGATTATTAAAACCAGCAAGTATTGATTTGTTTACAGGGTATAGAATGTATTCTGCAGATCAGATACCATTGCTTCAAAAAATAATTTTATTAAGGGATACAAAATTTTCAACATCAGAAATAAAAGATATGATACTAACAAATGAAGAAATAAATATAATAGATGAATTAGAAACAAAGAAGATGGAAATTAAGAAGGAAATTGATATAGAAAAGCGGAGAATAATGAAAATAGATAATGCAATAAATGAAATAGCAAGCAATAATTTCAAGATTCATTGCAATATAAATTTTAAAAAAGTTGATAAAATATTGATATTATCAGCTAGAGATATAATTCCGGATTATTTTCATGAGGGAGTTTTATGGAAGAGGTTATGTAATTTTATAAGTAAAGAAAATATTTCTGTAAAACAGGACATGTACAATAATGTAGCTATATATCATGATATTGAACATAAAGATGAAAATGTAGATGTTGAAGTTGGGATTATAGTAGATAAATTAGGAGAAAACAAAGATGGATTTATATATAGAGAAGTTGAAGCTGTAGAAAAAATGGCTTATGCAATGGTATATGGACCATATGAAAATTTAGCAAAAGCGTATGAAATGCTAGCATATTATCTTGAAAGCCATAATGAGCAGATGGCAAATAAGCCTTCCAGGCAGATATGTCATGTGGGTGCAGATGTTACTGAAAATCTTGAAGAATATCTGACTGAAATACAGATCCCATTAAAATAAAATTTGTTGACTCTTACATTATGTGAGGGTCTATTATTTTTTTGTAAGATAAATATCTAGGAGGTAAAAATTATGGAATTAAAAGAAATTGGTAAAATTAATGTGGAAGGAGAAGAGATGTTTCTTCAAATCAATAAGGAGTATATAAGAGGTATTCAAGGATTAGGAGATTTTTCTCATATTGATGTACTTTGGTGGTTTGATAAGTGTGATAATAATGAAAGCAGGAGAGTTATTGAAGTGAAGAAACCATATAAAAAAGCTCCAGAAAGGTTAGGTATTTTTTCAACTAGGTCACCTGAAAGGCCAAATCCAATAGCATTATCCATAACAGAAATAACACATATTGATTATGATAATGGCAGAATCTATATTACTTATATTGATGCAATGAATAATAGTAGCATCGTAGATATAAAGCCTTATACTCCAAGTATAGAGAGAGTAGAAAAACCTAATGTTCCTAAATGGTGCAGTCACTGGCCGGTGTCTTATGAAAAGGCTGGTGATTTTGATTGGGAGAATGAATTTTTATTTTAAGTGAATAAATTATATGTAAAAGCAGTCATAAATAATGAGAAAATAGAAAATCTAAAAAATAAGTTGCCTGATATGAAAGTGACATATCACCTTACCACAAAGCCCGTGAAAAATCTGAGTATTTGATTTTGAACTGCCACCTGTCTACTTGACAGGGAGCAGTTCATTTTAGTGGGATTATTTTTATTTTATGTTTAAGAAAATACTTTATGTATAATCAAAATTTAGTAACATTGTTTTTTAATCATTTATAGAAGCAGTTTTTGTGCCATGTCTTGAGAAGTCATAAAAATGTCAATATAATTACTTTTTAAAACGGCTTTTGTGGCTTCAACTTTTTCGACTCCAGTAGATATAGCAATAACAGTGCTTTTACTAAGTTCATCTAGAGAGATTCCAATAGAACGGGAGCTTAATTCAGTATCAATTATTTTGCCATCTCTTGAGATGTAGGAAGTACAGACAGATGCAACAGCATTTTGATTATTTAGTGCACAGACATCATTTTCTGAAAATGCACCACATAAGTAAGAAGTAGATGATAAATTTATTTCACCAATACCTACAAGTGCAATGTTACATGTTTTACCTTTTTCTAATATCCGAGAAATTGATGGCTCTTTCTTCATAAGATCACAGGTATTTTTGTTTTGAAAAATAATAGGAGCATTCATTACGCAGTAGCTTCCACCAGTTCTTTCAGCAAAGCTTTGTGCGATTGTATTTGCATGCCAGCTGTGACCTTCTGAACCCATATTCCCAACTAAAGGAACAAAGGTTAAACCATTTCTTGTTAATTTGTGTGCATAGTTTGATATGGAAGCTATTGTACGTCCACTCATTACGCCTATAGTAGAATTATCTAAAAAGTATTTATCAAGCTGTTCTGAGCAGCATTGACCTAATTTATCAATTTCTTCTCCAGTAGATTCATATGAAAAATTAAATATGAAAGCTTCTTTTAACGAGTATTTTTCCATAAGTTTTTCTTCTAATTGAAATTCTTGATGATATGGATTATTTATATTGAATTCAATAATATGATTTTCTTTTGCAAAATTAAGCATTCTGCATACCTGAGGCCTGGAAATTCCAAGGTGAATAGCTATATCTTTTTGGCTCATATTATCCTCATAAAATAATTTGCATGCTTTTATAACAAGACGTTTATTATCATAAATTGCCATATGTATTTTCCTTTCTATACATGTGAGTGAAATAAATTTCATTAATTGAAATTTATTATACCATATATTAGTATAAAATAAAGGTTTATTTAAAGGAAGGAATGAAAATTATGCAGAATAAGAAGTATGGAGAATTTGGTGGACAATATGTATCAGAATCATTAATGAGTACATTAAAAGAATTAGAGTCAACTTATAATGAAGCGGTAAATGATACTAAGTTCTTGGAAGAATATGATTATTATATGAAAGAATATGTTGGAAGAGAAAACCCATTATACTTTGCTCCTAAATTAAGTAAGAAATATGGTCCTAAAATTTATTTGAAAAGAGAAGATTTAAATCATACAGGCGCACACAAAATAAACAATGTTATTGGACAGATTTTACTTGCAAAACGTATGGGAAAGAAAAAAGTAATTGCAGAAACTGGAGCAGGACAACACGGGGTGGCAACAGCAACTGGTGCTGCATTATTTGATATGGAATGCAAAATATATATGGGAACAGAAGACATAGAAAGACAGAAACTTAATGTCCTTAGAATGGAGATGCTTGGTGCAGAAGTTATTCCTGTAACATCAGGTAGCAATACATTAAAAGATGCTACAAACGAAGCAATAAGAACATGGTCAAAAGAAGCTGAAGATACATATTACGTTTTAGGTACAGCAGCAGGACCACATCCATATCCTGAAATAGTAAAGAAATTTCAAAGCATAATCAGTAGAGAAGCTAAAAAGCAGATTTTAGAGAAAGAGGGTAGACTTCCTTCAGCAGTTGTTGCTTGTTGTGGAGGTGGCTCTAATGCAATTGGAATGTTTGCTGAATTTCTAGATGATAAAGATGTAAAACTATATGGGGTTGAGGCTGCTGGAAAAGGGATTGAAACTGGAGAGCATGCAGTTGCAATGTCAGATAAAAAAGTAGGAATACTACATGGGATGAGATCATACCTATTGCAGGATGATGATGGAAATGTCAAATTAGCTTATTCTATCTCAGCAGGACTTGATTACCCAGGTGTAGGACCAGAACATGCTTATCTTGAAAGTATAGGAAGAGTAACATATGATAGTGTTACTGATATAGAAGCTATGGAAGCACTTTTAGAATTATGCAGATTGGAGGGAATTATACCAGCTATTGAAAGTTCACATGCACTGGCCTATCTTCCTATATTATGCAAAAATTTCACAGCAGATGATATTGTCATAGTATGTATATCAGGACGTGGTGATAAGGATGTTAATACAATAGCAGAATATATGTAAAGCAGGGGTGCTATAAATGAATAGAATCGAAAAGAGACTTAATGAGTTAAAAAGGGAAAATAAAAAAGCCTTTATCACTTATATGACAGCAGGTCTTCCAGATATGAAAAGAAGCAGTGAAATCATAAAGATTCAATATGAATCTGGTATTGATATTATTGAAATTGGAGTTCCTTTTTCTGATCCAATAGCTGATGGCCCTGTGATTCAGGATGCTTCATATAGATCTATTCAAAAAGGTACAAACTTAAAAAAAGCATTTGATTTAGTTTCAGGTGTAAGAAAAGATTGCGAAGTTCCTATAATATTTATGTTATATTACAATACAATATTATATTATGGTGTTGAAAATTTTGTTAAGAAATCTATTGAATGTGGTGTTGATGGAATAATAATTCCAGATCTCCCATACGAAGAAACATTTGAAATAAATGAATTCTTAGAAAGATATGAAGATGCACCATATTTAATACCACTTGTTTCACCAGTTTCAAAAGAAAGAATACCAATGATTGTAGAAAATGCAAAAGGTTTTGTTTACTGCGTTTCTTCAATGGGTGTTACAGGGCAGAATTCGGATTTCCATAAAGATGTTATAAATTATTTGAAATCTGTAAAGGAAGTATCTAAAATACCAGTTATGATGGGATTTGGCATAAAAAATGCAGAAGATGTAGAAGGCTTTAAAGATATTATTGATGGGTGTATTGTAGGTTCAAATTTTATAAATCTCATGGAATCTAACAATTACGATAGTAATACGATAAAACAATATATAACTACATTCAAAGAACAATTAAATAAATAATATTCATGATATTTTGGCATATTAAATGAGATTAGCCTTAGATATATTTTAAGCAATGAAAAGCAGTTAATGAATAAGAACTTGTGTAAAAGCAGGTTCTTTTTTTTGATTTTATATATTATGATAAAGAAACGTGAAATTTTCAAGAATCATATACAATATAATAATAATGCAGCAAATTTTAAATATTTTAATGAAAAGATGATAATAATGAAAAAATTTATATTTATCTTTTTTATTAATATATTTATAAAAATCAGTATGTTTATAAAAAGTTTAGATTTTAAAGAAAAATGATAAAACTTAGAAAATAATAAAAATTTAGAAAATGAAGAAATAGTAGAAAATTTTCTGTTTATAGTTTAAATATGGAAAGAATATGATTATTCAGATGAAGCACTTCAAACATAAACAAGAAATCTTAAAGAAATAAGTTTAAGGTATACTAGGTAATTGATATAGTCATGGCTACAGTGGATTATTTACTTTAAGAAAGATGAAAAATAGGATATAATATAGAAAAGATTATATTTGAGCGGTTATTTAAAGGAGTGATAATTATGGCACCATTAGCAAAAAATCTTGTTGTATCTTATGATGAATTTTTGAAAATAAAAGAACAAAGTAAAGAGATATTAGAATATATTGATGGTGTAATATGTATGTCACCATCTCCATCTACAAAGCATCAGAGAATTTCTAGTAAATTACATGCAAAATTATTTAATATTTTAGAAGAAAAGAGTTGTGAAGTTTTTCATGCTCCATTTCATATAGTATTAAAAAGGGATGACATAGAAGGTGAAAGGCTGGTAATACCAGATTTATGTGTAATATGTGACAAAAGTGGTTTTACTGAAGATAAATATATAGGAGTTCCTAGTTTAATAATAGAAATTTTAAGTCCATCAAATCAATCACATGATTTAGTAACTAAGTTAAATTTATATATGAAATATGGAGTAAAAGAATATTGGATAGTTAATCCTATATTAAACACGGTTATGCTATATTCTTTAAATAAAGAAAATGTATATGAACAAACAATAGTGAAAACAGAAGTTGGAGTTGTTAAATCTAAACTTATAGAAGAGTTTGAAGTAGATATAGAAAAGTTATTTAATTAAATATTTTTATAAGCAGGAAAAGCAGATAAGATTAAATTAAAATAGTCTTATTTGCTTTTTTAGTTATAAAGCTGATTTTATAAAATATAGAAAAAATATAAAATCAGCTGTTTTTTATAATATAGATGAAATTTTCAAGAAAGTTATAAAAGTTTAAAAACGTAAAAAATATGAAAAGATGGCTGTTATTAACGGATTTATCAACCGTTAATAACAGCCATTTCTATTAGACTTATAAAATTATTATTCACAAAATGATAAATATAATAAAGAATATATTTGGTGAAAAGTAAGTTTTTAAAATTTATATTATTTTACGTACATTCCACCAGGGATTTCAGATAAATTAACTATAATATTTTTCTTTTGAGTATAAGCTTCTAATATAGTTTTATGAGTTTCTCTGCCGATTCCTGATTCTTTATATCCACCAAAAGTTGCTCCAGCAGGGAATGTATTATAAGTGTTAACCCATACACGGCCAGTTCTTATACCTCTAGCAACTCTTATTGCACGATTTAAGTTTGTAGTAAATACTCCACCACCTAGACCGTAGTCACTATCATTTGCCATGGCAATAACTTCTTCCTCAGTCTTAAATTTAATAACAACACCAACAGGCCCAAATATTTCTTCTCTAGCGACTCTCATATCATTAGTTACATCTGTAAGAAGTGTAGGTTTCATAAAGTATCCATTCTTAGCATCACCTTCAATGAATCTTTCACCACCAGTGGCTACCTTAGCACCTTCTTGTTTACCTATTTCTATATACTTAAGAATTTTCTTAAGTTGAGCTTCACTAACTTGAGCACCCATTTGAGTGTTAGGATCTAATGGATTTCCAACTTTAACTTTTTCAAAAGCACTAATTGCTTTTTCCATGAATTCATCATAGAAATCTTCTTGTACAAAGATTCTAGAGCCAGCTGAACAAACTTGTCCTTGATTAAATAAAATACCTAATTGAATTCCTTCTAGTGCAAGGTCCATATTTGCATCACTAAAGAAGATATTAGCAGATTTTCCGCCAAGCTCTAAAGTAGCAGGGATGATACGCTCTGCAGCAGCAAGTCCAATTTGTCTACCAACTTCTGTAGATCCTGTGAATGCTAATTTATCAATTCCTTTATTATGTTGTAAGTATTCACCGCTCTTTGAACCCTTACCTGTAATTACATTGATTACACCACTTGGAATAATATCTTGTATTAATCTCATAAGCTCTAATACGCTTAGTGAAGTACTACTTGATGGCTTAAAAACTGAAACGTCTCCTGCAGCTAATACTGGAGCTAGTTTCCAAGCTGCCATTAAAAATGGAAAATTCCAAGGAACTATTTGTCCTACAACACCAAGTGGTTCTCTTAATATTAAATTTAAAGTATTTTCGTCTATCATTGATGATGAGCCTTCATCTGCACGAATAACTCCTGCAAAGTATCTAAAATGATCTGAAGCTAATGGAATATCAGCACCTGATGTTTCTCTAATTGGTTTTCCATTATCCATAGTTTCTATTGTAGCTAGATATTCTGCATTTTCATCGATAATATCAGCAATTTTATTTAATACAGCGGCTCTTTCAACTGGGGTAGTTTTACTCCATGTAGCAAAAGCTTTTCTTGCAGATTTTACTGCATCATCTACATCTTTTTCTGAAGCATCTGCGATTTCAGCTAAAAATTCGCCAGTAGCTGGATTGTAAGTTTTTATTGTAGCTTTATCTGAAGCATCTCTCCATTCTCCATTAATAAATAATTTATATTTTTCTTGAAATTTAACTTTCATAATAATCACCTTTTTTTCTAAAATTTTTATTTTCTTCATGAATTAAGTATAGCACTAAATTAAATTTAATACAATTTAATTTTGCAATTAATAATATAAATTATTTTATGAATGATTATGCTAAATCTTCATAAAGAGGTTTAATTTCAATTAAACGTACTTCATGAGGCTCCAATTCGGCAGTTATTGTTAAGGAGTTATTTTCTGAATGTAATATTTTTTTCTGAATTTTTGGAAGTGATACAGATTTTAAATATTCAATATCAGTTTTACTTTCTAAGGGCAGAGCTCCTAATTCAAGCCATTTATCAAAAGAACTTCCATGGTTCTTATTTACAACAGTTTCTGTTAATTGATAGCTAGCTTCCGAAAGATTTGTAAGTGGAAGAACTACTTTTAATGTATTCGCTTTTGGAAATGGTGTATATCTATCCTTAAAAGTCATATCGAATACTTCACCAGATGCATATAATTTTGAATAATGTTGATAATTATATAGAATTATTTGAATCGACTCTCCATCTGCAGTTATAAAGAAGCCATTTCCTTTTCCAAGTAATCTATCACCAAGTTTATTAAGCATTTCAAAAACGTAATAGTGAGATTTTTTTATTCGATTATATGTGAAAAAGCCTTGTCCACCATGGTATAATCGGTTTCTTATCTTTACTTCTTCGTTAAAATCTGATATTTGCCAATAACCAAAACTTTCAATATCATCATAATTTTCTAATATGTTTTTGGCAACATAAGCAGCCTTATATACAGTATCATTTAGCAGTTCATTATGAGATATTGAAGAATTCCAAGCGATTAAGTAGAGTTTGTCAGTTCCCCAATCATTTCCATTCATTCTTTTCTTTATGTATTGTATATGTTCTTTTAGAGCATTTTCAGATTTCATATACACAAGATATTTTCGCATTTCAGTGTGGTCTTTTCTTGAAATTGTAGTCGCATCTCGTCCAGATAGATTCATTGGATAAAAATGAGCATTTATAAAATCAGGTAAACAATTATTAATCTTACAAAAATCTATAAATGTATCCATCCAATCATTTGAACCTTCAAGTGTATCAGCAAAAACTGGGGAGCTTCCAAAAGAAATATTAGAACTAATTCTTTTTATAGTTTTATATGTTTCCTTATAAAATTTAAAAAAGTCAGTTCTATTTTCAAATCCAAACATTTTTGTAAGATCGGGTTCATTCCAAAGAAAAAATGGCCAAGATTCTACTTCTTTTTTACCATAGCGTGAAATAAAATGTTTAATTAGCTGTTGAATAGTATAAGTCCATTTTTCCATGTTTTTAGGTAGACTAATAACTGAATTAATGAAAAACATTGTACGCGTAGGATTAATTGCAAGCTCTTTAGGCATAAAAGAAAGTTCCAGAAAAGGCTTTAAATTAATTGAAAGAAGAAAATCTATTGCTAAATCAATGTAAGTAAAGCATAGTTCAGGTTCACCATTTTCATTTTCAGAATAAACAATCATTTCATCATCAAGTATTCCATGGAAACGAATATACTTAAACTTAATATCTTGTTGCAACTCACGAAGCATATATTGATTTTCAGAAATTAGTATATGCTTTGCTTTTCCAATACAAATAAGGGTTTTGAAAGTATGTCTTAGCTGTATACCTTTTATCGAAGTATCAATTGGGTTTATTTCATAAATTGTAGTATGAGGCTTATTATCATCTGTAGAGGTAATATCATATTTAAGATAATCAACTAACCGGTTAAATGAGGTATTATGGCGTAAAGCAAAATAATTTATGCTTTCTGCAATACTATTTTGATTATTAGAATCATATGTCTCTATGCTTTTACGATATTTGCTTGGCAGGCAGTCATATTTATTTTTAAATGCAGAAACAAATGAACGAGTATTTGAAAATCCATTTTTTTCAGCAATATATTCAATTTTTAAATTAGGATTTGTTAAATCTTTTACTGCATGAGAAAGCCTAATCTCCATTAAATATTCGCTAAAACTAAGTCCGGTAAATTCTTTGAAAATTTTTGATATGTATGGGATAGATAGATAAAATGTATCTGATAAATTATTTAATGATATTTTTTCTTTATAATTTTTACTTATATAATTTAATATATTCTTTATTCTCTCAGAATTTCTGTTTGTATCATTAGAATTATTTGTATTTTCAACCTTAAAACTAGTAGCTAATATGTATAATAACTCATAAATATATGATTTATTTAAAAGTTCAATATCATCATCTATATTAATATTGGATTTTACAATTAAAGCAAGGAGTCGTTTTAGCGGTATAAATTTTTGCTTATCTAATTCTATGGATGAATTACAATCAAATCGATTTTGAGAAAAGCGAGAAAGTTCAGGGTCTAATGCAGAAATATTAATTTTTAACGATAATATTTCACATTTGTTTCCATATAAAGAGTGTATATCAAACATATTTATAAGAATAATGTCATCTTCATGCAAATTATACTGTATATTGCCACATTGAATTTGAACACTACCAGATAATACATATATTAATTCTATACTTTGATGCCAATATCTTTCTAAATTTTCGATGGCAAGTACAGAAAAATCAATAGAAGAAGAAGTTTTAAAATTTATAAGTTCATAATTTGTATTCATAAGATACCTCCATAATAAAAAAGAAAATGTCAAAGTATAACATTTTGATATATTTATGACATTATCAATAAAAAATTATAGCATGTACTATAAGAAATTAAAATATAAACTGTAAAATTTTAATATTTTAAATGTAAAAATTTATACAAAAATAATAAAAAATATATTTTGCAGATTAAAGTGAATAGAAATTTACAGTTAATAGCGTATGAGAATAGATTTTTTATGGAACTGTTAACTGTTAGAATAATGATGAATGAAAAAATTATAAAAGTTGAACTTAATAGGGAGGATATGAATATGAAAATTTTAGGCATTTAAGGTAGAAGAAAAAAATATTAATAACGATTCTGTGTATGAAGAAGCTTTAATAGCAGTAAAGAAAATTACTGTAAAAGTAAGAATGTATAAAGTTATAGGAAATAATATAAATGCAAAAGAAAAGAGCATCAAAATTTAATCTAATCTTTTTGAAGTTAAAAGATATAAATCTACTGGATTAAATTAAATTTTTAGAAAAGTGGATCTGATAAAGATTCATTATATTATTATTTCCTAAATGGAGGAAAATAAATTGAAAAATACAAAGAAAATAAACTCAACAGCAATTATAGCAGTATTAGTATTTAGCGCATTTATAGCTACATTCAATGAGACTGTATTAAATGTAGCATTGTCAAGTATTATGAAAGAAATGAATGTAACAGCTGGCACTGTCCAATGGTTAGTCACAGCTTATATGATAGTAACATCAGTGATGGTACCAGTTACAGCATTTTTAATTCAAACCTTTAGAACTAAGAACTTATTTTTAAGTGCATTAGGATTATTATTACTAGGAACAGTGTCTGCTGCATGTTCAGGATCATTTTTAATGCTAATGATTTCTAGGATGATACAAGCTTCTGGAACAGGTATGATGATACCGATTATGATGAACACAGTACTATTAGTAGCACCAAAAGAAAAAATAGGTTCATCTATGGCGATATGTGTATGTGCAATTTCACTTGGACCTGCCTTTGGACCAACATTTTCAGGGATTATGCTACAATACTTTAGCTGGCATGTATTATTTATAGTTTTAATTCCAGTTATAGCACTAGCTATGATTGTAGGAAATTTAGTATTAGTTAATGTAGTAGAAGTTACAAAGCCCAAAATAGATTATTTATCAATTATTCTTTCTACTATAGGACTTGGATCTGTTATATATGGAATAAGTAGTGTTACTGAAGGCAATATTAAAGTTACATTATTAAGCTTTATTATAGGAATAATTTGCATGACACTATTTGTAAAGCGTCAAGTTAATTTAAAAGAGCCAATGTTAAATTTATCTCCATTTAAATATCCAAAGTTTGTAATAGGGGTATTATTAGTAATGGTATCAATGATGATTATGTTTACTATGAATGTAATGTTACCAATGTATTTGGAAGGATCACTAGGAACAACAAGTTTCATAGCGGCTCTTGCATTATTACCAGCGGTACTTTGCAATGGAGTAGCTACATCTATAGGTGGAAAAATATATGATAAATTTGGTGTGAAGTGGTTAGTGCCAGTTGGTGTAGGTATAATGGCTATATTTGTATTTATTTTATCTCAATCTAATAGTGAAACAGCATTAATAAAAGTAATTATAACTTATATATGTGTGTGTATTGGAGTTGGATTTACAATGTCACCATCTCAAACGCATTCATTAAACCAATTACCAAAGGAATACTATCCTCATGGAGTAGCTATAGTAAATACACTTCAACAAGTTTCTGCTGCAATAGGTTCATCATTATTTATGGGAATAATGTCAGCAGTTCAACTTAAAACTTTAGCATCTGGAAATGTAACTAATCAAGTAGCAGTGGCTACAGGATTTTCATGGGCAGCTATGGTAGCAGTAGTGATTACCGTAGTTGGTTTTATCTTATCTTTTGCATTTGGTAGTGGAAAGAGTGAGACTCAGAATACTGAAAAAACAATTTTTGAATAAGATATTGTACTACTTTTAATGAAGTGTACATATTAAATATTTTTTATTTTTATGATTTTTATAAATTAATAAAGAAAAGCATCCCAAAGACTTTTTTATTTTAATGTAAAATTATGGTATAATATTGCTATGGTATAATAGAAATTTTAGATAGGGGTGTGGGATGTATTTATTAATTTTTTTAGCAGTAGTTATGATATTTGTATATTTGGTAAACAGATATGAATATCATAATAGTAATTATAAAGATTTGACTGGTAACACATATAACGAAGTAATGAATGACAAAAGTAAATATAGTGAATTTTTAACAGTTGAAGAACTTGAAAGATTAGATGTTGAACATAGAATAGCTGTTAATGTATATATTTCCCAAAATGATCGTGAAACAACTGAAATTAATGTAATATATATATGTCATTATGGAATCTTTGTTATTGAATCTAAAAATTATAATGGATTGATATATGGAGATGAAAATCATAGATACTGGACGCAGGTTTATAGTGGAAATAAGAAAGAAAAATTTTATAATCCTGTATTTCAAAATAAGACTCATATAAAATCTTTGGCTAAAGTTTTAAATATTCATGAAAATAAAATGAAATCACTTATAGTTTTTAGTGAGAAATGTACGCTTAAGATTGGAACAATTAAAAGCAATGATGTTTATGTATTTAATAGAAAAGATCTTGCAAAAATATTAAAAACAGTCATAAAAAATTCTCCTGAGATTTTATCTAAGGACGAGATCCAGGAGATTTATTCTAAACTTAAGAAATATACTAATGCTTCAGAAAAAATTAAAAATGATGAAAACTTATATTTTGGTGAAAAGGATTGATTTTGAAAATGGACAAGAGTAATATAGAAGTGTAGTTTAGTATTATGCGGCAGTGACTCAATGGTAGAGTGTCACCTTCCCAAGGTGAACGTTGCGGGTTCGAGTCCCGTCTGCCGCTCCAAACTTGATGTGATATTATGAAAAGTTTGGAGAAACAATATAATAAAGTTGGTATAAAAAATTTGTAAATTAGAACTTGCGTAACAGCAGGTTCTTTTTTATAACAAGTTGTAAAATAAGTTTTAAAGATAAATAATATAGGATATAATTTTAATATAGAAGCACAATTATATTCTTAATGAATACAAAGAGGTAAGAAAAGAGTTTATAGAAACTTACATTTGATATAAGTAACTTATGCAGGCCTTTTTCATATTCTTTTTAAGAATATTTATTATAGAGTATAATCAGAATGATTTTTAGAGGAGACAGACCAAAATACAGATTTAATGGAAGTGGTGAATAAGGTGGATTTTGAACTCCAGTTAAAAGAAGCAGTTGATATTATTGTTAAATATTTTGATCCTATTGCAATATATTTATTTGGTTCAGCATCAAGAAACGAACTTAGGAAAGATAGTGATATAGACTTAGGTTTTTTAACTGACTATAATGCTCAAATAGATGAATATGATAAATTTATTAAAGCTCAAGAGCTGGCTGATATATTTAAAAGAGATGTTGATTTAGTTCATGTAAATTCAGCATCTTCAGTATTTAAAGTACAGATAACTTATAATGGAAAATTAATTTATTGTAGCAATAATAACAAGCGTATGGCTTTTGAAATGCGGACTTTAAAGGAATATGCAATACTTAATGAAGAGCGAAAAGAAATTGTTGATAATATTAGGGAAAGCGGGACTGTATATGGAAGAAAATAATGTAATCTTAAATAAAATAGAAACTATTGAAAGGTGTATAAACAGAATTAATATAGTATATGAAAATAATCCTGAAAACTTAAAAGATTATACGAAGCAGGATTCAATAATGCTTAATATACAAAGAGCGTGTGAGGCATCTATTGATTTAGCCATGCATATAATATCAAAGAAAAAATTAGGAATTCCTCAGACTAGCAGAGATGCTTTTGATGTTCTAAGTAAAAGTAAAACAATTGATGATAAATTATCAAAAAATTTAAAAGCTATGGTTGGTTTTAGAAATATTGTAGTACATGATTATCAATCTATTAATCTAAAAGTTGTTGAGTCAATTATTGCTTATAATTTAAAAGATTTTTATGACTACATAGATGCTATAAAACAATATCTATAATTTCAATATTATTTATGTATATTTGCTAAAATAAATAGCAAAATTTAGTATAATTCTCTTTCAAAAGATCAACTTATTCATATAGTAGTTGATCTTGCTAAAAAAGATAAAATGCTTAACGATACTCTTATTTTAAAATATTCAAAAGAAGATAATAAAGATGGACTTGAGAATTGTAAAAAATTAACAAAATCTATTGTTAAAAAGCATTGTGGGAGAGATAGATTTATTTCATATAGGCAGGCTTATTATTTTGCATGTGATATGGATAATGTTCTTGAAAAAGCAAGAAATACTGAAGACGTTATGCTTTCAGTTGATATTGCACTACTGGTATTAGATGAAGCAATAGAAGCATTTCAATATGCAGATGATTCTGATGGTGACATAGGAATGCTTGTATCAAAAACCATGAAAACAATAAGTACAATTATAGATAGAAATACAGAATGTGATATAAAAATCAAAAGACAGCTATTTAAAAAATTATTAAAGAAAAGTGAAAGTAAAATTTTTGATGGATGGAATGATTTTAGGATTAATATGCTTGAAATATGTGCTCAATTTGCAGATATAGAAGAATTTAGAGACCAATTAACAGAAAAAATAAAATCTATGATTGATAGTAACTCTAATAATGAATATAAGAAATATAGTAATGAGAGCATGCTTCATATATTATATGAAATAATTGATGAGTATGGCACTAAAAAAGAAAGTGAAGAGTTTATACTTAATAATATTAACTTTTCATCTTTTAGGGAGCTTCTTATTAATAAGTATATTGCTTCAAAAAATTATGAGAAAGTTAATGGAAAAATGTATGTATGAACCAGTTTTAGATTTGGGATGTGCACAGGCAATAATTTATTGTGTTTAGAGAAAGAGGATTTATAGATATTTATGCCTGTGATTATTCAGATGAAGCCAAAGATAAAATTAGTGTTTACAATCTTAAAAATATAATATATAATTAGCCCATAAAATTTAATAGGCAAACTTAGGGAAATCTAAGGGCGCAAAGCTATAGGGACTAATGTTTTAATAAACTATGTCAGCCAGTTGCCAAAGAGTGCATTACTTTTTGTTATATTAAAATCTATATAATTATATTTATGATAGTTTAATAATTTTATTTATTAATGGTTTTGATTATTATTTCTGCTACTCTTTATGAGTAGCTTTTTTATTCTTTAGGAAATTATGTTCATGGTGGTATCTTTTGAGGGGAAAAGTTATTTTTTAAAATATTGCAATAGGCTAATGCATAGTTCCTAAAGAATAAAAAATAAATTATAGCGCCTGGCCTTTTCTTCGGCAAGCTCAGAAAATCCAGAGTGCGCTGAAAAAAATCGACGGCTTAAAG
>ENA-OWPM01000377-OWPM01000377.1-human-gut-metagenome-genome-assembly--contig:-NODE-377-length-57143-cov-6.317580_pt1 | contig 57143 bp, 54 predicted proteins | sample MGYA00248267_ERZ651852 | MGnify/ENA primary metagenome ERZ651852 (study PRJEB26924, sample SAMEA4378228) | human gut metagenome | biome: human gut; feature: human-associated habitat; material: faeces... | reverse complement strand
CCGTCAATTTCTGATTTAATATCGGGAGCAACATCACGCATCTTGAGTTTATCCTTAAGCTCGATAACGACCTTGCTCGCTGTTTTTGCACCTATTCCCGGAGCTTTTGCTATCGTTTTTGCATCTTCCGCCATAACCGCATATCTTATATCATCCGCTGACAATGTTCCAAGTACACCTATTGCACCTTTAGGACCTATGCCGCTGACTGTGATAAGCAGCTTAAATACCTCCAGCGTATCTCTGTCAAGAAACCCAAACAACTGAAGTGCATCTTCCCTCACATTCATATATGTATATATCATGACTTCACTGCCAATCTGCGGCATATTTCCTATTACAGACATTGGAACAAATATCTCATAACCTATTCCATTATTTTCTACTATAATTGTATTTTCATATATATATACCAGTTTTCCTTTTACAAAACTAATCATCGTTAATCCTCCAGACGGCTGAATTTACCGTTTACGGTATTTAACCAGCCCTCATCCATAAATTTTATTATCTCATAAGGATGTATTCCAAGCTCCTCCGATATTTGGAGTGCATTGCTGTTTGGGTACAATTTCAGATATGCAACAATATCATCAAGCTGTGAATCATCAACACTTCGGCAATCCCTGCAGCACAATGTCATTATCTTTGACTTAAAAACCTTATGGCAATGCTTACATACATTTGTATATATCATATTTTCCCCCTTTACATCTCTTTCTAAAAAAGAGCAAAACCAGCGTTTTGCTCCTGGTGTCACACTACTTTGCGAGCATTTTCCTATAACATAAAAAAGTAATGCTATACTTACATCAATGTTGAAAATACATTTAATATCGGCTGAACCATCTTCCATGTTCTTGGTCTGTTAAGCCAGTCCTGATAAGTTATTTCCTTACTATCCTCAAATGTCTTTTCAAAATCTTTCTTTACTTCATTTTGTATCTGTCTGCCTGACATCCACACACCATTTTCATAATGCAGATAAAAACTCCTGTAATCCATATTTATCGTTCCGACGATAACGGCATCCTCCGTAAGTATCTGTTTTGCATGAATAAATCCCGGTGTATATTCATAAATCCTTACACCTTCTCTAAGTAAAACTCCATAATTGTAATTCGTAAGCATTTTCACCTGCTTTTTATCCGGTATATTTGGTGTAATTATCCTTACATCGACACCTCTCTTTACTGCTTCTATAAGAGACTGCTTCATATAATCTTCTATTATAAGGTATGGCGTCGTTATATAAAGATATTTGTTTGAGTACATTATCATCTGATTGTAAATACTCTCTATAGGATTTCTCGGGTTATTTGCCGGTCCGTCTGATATAACCTGACAATATGTGTTTCCAACTCTAGGATATATTGCTTTATACTTAAAATAATCTATATGTTTTTCGTCTCTGCCACAGACCTCCCACATCTGCAAAAATACAACTGTAAGTCCCCATACACCCTCACCGCATATCCTGACACCCGTATCTTTCCACACTCCAAAGCGTTCGATGAGATTTGCATATTCATCCGCAAGGTTAAACCCTCCTGTATATCCTACTTCTCCGTCTATTATAAGTATCTTCTGATGAGAACGGAAATTCATGTAAAGTTCGCCGGTATATTTGTGAATAGGGTTAAATACCCTTACCTCAAATCCCTCATCCTCTAAAACACGCTTGAAATACTTGCCTGTTCTTATAGCTGCACCGAAATCATCATACATAAACTTGACCTCGACACCCTCGTCTATCTTTCTAAGCAGTATCTCATGCAGTTTATCCCAGATTGCTCCCTCAGCAACAATAAAGAAATCAATAAGTATAAACTTTTCCGCTTTTTCAAGATCCGCAAAAATGTCCTCAAACACATCTTCACCCATAGGATAATACGAGACTTCATTTCCACCGGTAAACATATATTTTTCGGCAGACATATATTTCACCATACGCCCTGCAACTGGATTTTTAGCAATATATTCAGCCGTAACCTTTTTGTCTTCCAGCAAAAACTGATTTCCATATGAAATCTGTCTTAATATATGGCGGTCAAGATATTTTCTTTTTTTACTTGATCTTCCCCAAAGATAATACATAAAAAAACCGCTTATCGGCAAAAGAAGTACAATGGATATCCACGCAAGCCTGTATGACGGACTCTGGTTGCGGTTTACCAGTGTTACAATAGCTATAACAGAAATAATTTCTACTATAAAATAGAAAAATACCGTAAACTGTCTGAGTAAAAATGGCAGGAAAATAATAAGCAATACCTGTAAAAAAACTATCAATGCTGTGACGAGCACTCTTAAAAATCCACTTAGATTATTCTGTACCCGACCCTTAAGTCCCTTTAAATATCTCTTTTTTTCACTTTCATTGTGCTGTGCATTTTTCTTTTTTTTATTTTTCCTTACCCATTTTTCATAGGCAGAATCTGAATTAAAAAACTTTTCCAATTAGACTACCTCCTGAAACGCTTTACTTAACATTCTAACACAAATGGGATGGGTTTGGCAAATAAATGTTCTCTATAATACTATGGGAAACAAACTATTTTGTCTTTTGATAAATTTTATTTTTTTGTTCGTCTTTTTATGTGATATTATTATATATGTGGTATTATTATAAGAAGTTATTATTTTTATTTTTTGAATCGAGGTTTTTATGAAAGTTTTTGATTATATATGCAAGTCGCCTAAGTTTAAGTATTTTTTTAAACATCCGACAGATAATATCCTTTTTTTTGATATTGAGACTACCGGTTTGTCTCCTAATGCTTCTTCACTCTATATGATTGGTGTTATGTTTTTTGACAACAGTGACGGCAGCTGGCATTTGAAACAGTTTTTTGCTGATAATTATAAGAGTGAAGCTGATATGATAAATTCTTTTCTTGATATTTTGGAAGATTATGATTATTTATATCATTTTAACGGTAAGACCTTTGATATTCCTTATGTTTTAAATAAGTGTTCTAAGCACAGCATTTCTCTTTCTGAGCACTGCGATAATATCTTAAATGATAAGGAGAACTCTTTTTCAATTGATATTCTTGCCGGCATCCGCCCCGTCAAGAAAATGCTTGGTCTTACTAAGGCAAACCAGACGGCTCTTGAAAAATGGCTTGGTATCATAAGGGATGATAAATTTGATGGTGGAAAGCTTATTCCTGTTTATACAGATTTTATGCAGAAAAAAATTCTTGCTCCTGAAAAGGCTGAAGAACTTGAAAAAATACTGCTTCTCCACAATTATGAAGATATTGAAAATATGTTAAATGTTGCAAGCATCATGTCATACAATGATATTTCGACACTCTCACCGTTTTCTGACGATGAGACTATTTTCAGCGGATATTCAAAGCATTTTGATATTACAGAAATTACTATTGATGACGATGGTATGCTTAATATATCCTGCTCTTTTCCGGAACTTATCTTTCCTAAAAGTCTTGAAACCAGTATTACTTTTCCTGAGAGTAATTCCGAAGAGTATAAATATACAGATGATATGCTGATTGTTTTTGAAAATGATACCATTTTACTTAAAGTTCCTATCTTATCGGGTGTCTTATATAATTACATAAAAAACTACAAAGACTATTATTATTTTTCTGATAAAGATACGGCACTACATAAAAGCGTTGCTGCTTACATGGATAAAAAATACAGAAAAAAGGCTACTGCCACAACCTGTTACACTAAAAAACAGGGATATTTTATACCTACCTTAAAAACTTGTAAAAAAAACAAAGCTGACACTGACAATATTTTTACCGAATATAAACTGTCATTGCGTGATAAGATTTCCTTTTACAATATAGATACTATTCCTACTCTAGAAACAGCCAATAAAAGCAATGGCTTCTGGAAAAATTATGTCTGTATGCAGCTACGCTTCTGATACAAACAAAGAGTCGCAAGTAACTCTTTCGCACTTGAGCGGAATACATAGCATTTATTTCTTTTTTGCAAAATCTGCATCCTCACGAAGTGTTTTTTATGTTATAAAAAACAAAAGCCTTTACGGGTATATAAAAAATATCCGTAAAGACTTTTATCTAATATATAAATATATTTCTACACTTTTTCCTTATATAACTAACTGAATAATATGTAAAATCATTGTATGCGAAAAGTATTAATTTACATAGTCCGTGCAAAATACATCAATCATAAAGTGAAATACCATATCTTATTTTGCGGCATATCTTGTAAATTATAACACCTACCATACCGGCTACCGTACCGAGAGTTACTGCAATTCCTAAAATTCCGCCTAAGATAATAACAATCCACATGATTATATTCATAATAATACCTCTATTCTGCACTGTCCGATTAATTTTCGTTTCTAAAGACCGCATACCAACTTATGCCAGACAGTGCCATGACATAAGTATATATGATACACTGTCTTATCAAAGCTTTTGTCTGTTTCTTTGAAAACCCGAAATGCAGGTTATAAGGTATTATTTTGTTTTTCGCCGTCCTTTGCGTGTATGTACATTATCACCGTAATACCGAAAAATATGATGCCTGATAACAATACTATAAGTGATACATAAGTCATGTAAGCAAAACTATAAGCTAAATCCTGAATATATCCCGTCAAAAAACGCGTTCTGTGATTTTGCCTTGCATTTAATCTTATAGACTGAATAATCTCCTGAACTATATAACTTTCATTTTCACCAATCCTAAGAAGCTCATCCGTGCATATATCCCGGCATTGGCTTATTGTATCAGATATGCTGATTATCTCATGTTTTCCTTTATCTGTGTACTCAAAAAAGGACTCTGCCTTTGGAATATCAAAGCACATTCCTGCTATTAAAAATATTATTATCAGAAAACTGATAGACCTTTTTTTAGTTACACATTTCACTAGAACTCACCTCATGGTGTATTTTAACAAATTTATATTTTTATTGCAACAGCCGTATGCAACACAACTGTTAGCCGTTGAACTATTATCTTTATAAGCCAAGCGGATATTTACAATCCGCTCTGCTGCTTGTTTGATATTATTAAACTTTTTCGCAAAACTTGACATTTTAAATTTTTTCATTCATAATATTCACTTAGATTACTAATAGTTAGTTTTCTAACCATTAGTAATCTAACTATAATATATCTTTGAAAGGAAAACATATCATGAGTGAATCGCTTCATTACCTTCTTATGACAGATCATCTGATGGTTCAGAAATCACTTATCACAAGTGTAAAAGATACGGGACTTACTTCCGGTCAGCCAAAAGTTCTCGATTATCTCAAAAATCATGATGGTGCTGTTCAAAAAGATATTGCCATAAACTGCCACATAGAACCGGCTTCTCTGACGACAATATTAAACGGCATGGAAAACAAAGGATACATAACAAGAAACATCTGCACACAAAACAGAAAATACTTAAATGTGCATCTTACCAAACTCGGTTGGAAATATGTAGAACGTCTTGAAAAAGAATTTGCCAAAATAGAAAATCTGGCATTAAAAACATTTACGGACACAGAAAAAGAACAACTTATTTTTCTACTTGAAAAACTCTATGACAATCTTTCAGAAATAAGGAAGGAGGGTACCACAAAATGAAACAAAAACATATGCATATCAGGATTCCGATGTATTTTATCGGCCTTTTTATAATGACTACCGGAGTTGCATTATCGGTAAAATCTAATCTTGGAGTGTCTCCCGTCAGCTCAATCCCCTACACGATAACCTGTGTCTGGGGCGTAGAAATGGGTAAGGCAACGATATTATTTCATATCGTACTTGTCATTCTTCAAATTCTTTTACTTAGGAAAAACTTTAAAGCCAAAAGTCTGCTTCAGGTAGTCGTAGGTGTCATCTTCGGTTATTTTACAACTTTTTGCAACTATATAGCTTCATTCCTGCCAACGCCTGACAACTATCCTGTCCGCATAGCAATGCTTCTTGTCAGCACTATCCTTGTTGCTTTCGGAATATTTTTATATCTTCCCGCCGACCTTATCCCACTTGCCGGAGAGGGTGCAATGTCTGCCGTTTCGCAAATAAGCGGAATGGAATTTGCAAAGGTAAAAGTACGCTTTGACTGTAGCATGGTAGTCATATCAATGACAACCTGTCTTATCGCACTTCACAGTCTGGGAAGTGTCGGTGTGGGAACTATCGCAGCCGCCATTCTTGTCGGTACGGTTCTTGGATTTATTAACAAACTTGTCGGAGATAAGCGTGACCGTCTACTTGGAAAAATACCTGACAAAAACACTGACGAAAATGTACTTGAAGACGATGAAAAACAGAATTATGTTATCACTATATCAAGAGAATTTGGAAGTGGTGGACGAGATATAGGAAAACTTATAGCAAACCAACTTGGTTTTAAATATTATGACTCCGAACTTATCAAACTGGCTGCTGAAAAAAGTGGTTTTACCACGGAATTTGTCCAGGCAAATGAACAGTCGCTCAAAAATCCAATCCTACACGACTTCTTTGAGTGGTATGCAACACCTATTGATAAATCCGAACTTCCAAAAGTTGACCAACTCTACCAGAAAGAAAAAGAGATAATAAGAGAACTTCCTGAAAAATCTTCCTGTGTAATTGTAGGTCGACTTGCAAATCACATATTAAAAGATTACGAAAAATCGTACCATGTATTTATCAGTGCCGATATAGATACTGAAATCAAAAAGACAATGCAGCGTGAAAATCTACAGCTAAAAGAAGCCGAACACAAAGTAAAGAAGGTCAATCATGAACGAACTGTTCACTGTAAATATTTCACAAAAACCAATTGGGGAAAAGCTGATAATTACAACCTAATGATACGCTCTAGTGATTTTGGATATAAGCAAACAGCAAACCTCATAATCAATGCATTCCGATTAAAATTCAAATCATGCGAATTTTAGATTTTTATATATTTTTAGCCTTAGTATATAGAAATGCCTCTATACCCTAAGGCTAAAAATATATATTATTCTTTAAATGTCTGCAATACTTTTTGCACATTCTTTCAATGTATAATATAACCTGTGCACCGGAAGACCGACTACATTATTGTAGTCTCCTCTAATACCGGATACAAATTTGCTAAATATCCCCTGTATTCCATAACCTCCCGCTTTATCATACGGTTCATCACTGCTTATATAGTCATCTATCTCCTGACTGCTCATTTCACAAACTTCAACATCTGTTTTTTCAGCAAAAAGTTCTATGCAGGCAGCCTTGTCATCTTTAACAAGTACAAGTGCTACCCCTGTATATACCTGATGACTTGTTCCCGATATTTTATTTATCATTCTCCTTGCATCATCCTTATCCTTTGGCTTGCCAAGTATCTCTCCATCTGCTGCAACTACCGTATCTGCACCGATTATGATAATATTTTCTTCATTTTTTGCCTCTGATGCCGCTCTCACATCTGCAATTTCCGTCTCAAAAGCCTTTTGTTTTACAAGTTCATTTGCAACTGCCAAAGCCTTTTGTTTTGCAAGTTCCATCGTAACCTGAGCCGGTTCACTGCTCGTAATTATCTCCTCGCAGTTTGAAACCTTAATATCAAATTCAATCCCAAGCATTTTTAAAAGTTCTCTTCTTCTCGGTGACTGTGACGCAAGTATCAATTTATACATCTTTTTCTCCTTTTTAGCCAATAATCTTATATCCGGCATCTTTTAAAACACTTAATGCCTTTTCAAAATTCTCTTTTTTTGTCAAAATATAATCCGTATTAAAAGTTGAAACAGCAAAAATCCCAATCTTATTTTCAGCTAACAATCCTGAAATTTTAGACAAAATCCCAATCAATGAAAATTTCAAAACACCCTGAATACGAAATGCTTTCCAACCATCATCTCTTTCAATAACATTTTCCGGGACATTATCCGTAATACACACTAATGATTTTTCTTCGTCTGTCTTTCCGACAAAGACATATTCATCATCCAAATTTACAGAAGAATAGTCCGTTACTTTACACACTGAAAAATCCTGTTCAATCTTTTTTATTTCCATAAGTCATACCACCATTTCCAATTTGTATTTCCGTCAGGCAGACTGATTCAACAGCACTTAATTCCTGCTCTCTTACACGCATCATAAAAAACAAACAATTCCGTATCTTCAAAATCCAGATGTTTTTCATATTCCTGTGCTGTCGTTTCAAATTCAAGACTGCTCCTGCCATGACATTTTATCTTCATTCTATAACAGCCCTTTTCATCATGTATGCGGTCGATAACCATCATTTTGTCAACCTCCGCAATCTCATCATATTTTACTGCGTATTCCCTGCCGTTTATCAAAATCTTAATAGCATCACTTAAGAAACTGACTTCTAAACACATAACTCCATTTGTCCGCTTTTCCCTGATATAATAATATACACAAACTATGATAACCGAAATCACAAGTGCGATTTCAGGAAGATTATCTCTGATATGCTCATTACCGACAATTTTAAATTGTTCAAGAACACAACTTATGATAAACTGTGCAGCAAAACATATAATAAACAGAAGCACAGCATGAAATCCTACATTCTTCGTTCTAAAAACATTGTCATTTACTGTTATGTGATATTCTTTTTTTATATTTTCCTCCATACCTGCACCTCTTGCATTTTCGTTCTCGGCAACAATTAAATGTTTAACTCCATTTAAAGCCTGAGGAACATATTTTCATTAAGTTTTCTACAATCACACATAGCCTGAACAGCGGCACATTCCATTTCGACAGAAATGCAGCCATCAAATTTATGTTTTTCAAAATTTACTCTAGTGTACTGTATCAATAACATTTCGCCAAATAACTTGCATAAATTTCCATCTGCTGTGTTGTTGTCAATCGCCGTAGCCCGCTACGGCTCATTCCTCCGCCTTGCAGAATGAAAATTTACCCTGCGTTATTTAGCTGAAAATCAATGATACACTATACTAGTATTTGATTTTTATCTGTGACATATGAGTTTGCAAATAGGTTTGCCCTGATTGAAGAATTTTTCTTCGTATTCGGTCATAATATTATCCTTTGCAGGACCATTTTTATGGAGATTAAAATCATACATATCAATAGTCCAGCCGGCATCCTTTATTTCTTCAAGAGAAAAATCGAAAAGAGGGCGGTTATCGGTTTTAAACTGGATATGTCCGTCTTTAGCCAAAATCTTATCGTATCGTGCAAGAAACTGTGAAGATGTAAGTCTCCGTTTGGCATGGCGGTCTTTCGGCCACGGATCAGAAAAATTAAGATATATGCGGGACACTTCGCCCGGAGCAAAATATTCTGCAATATCCTCGGCATCCATGCGTAAAAACATAAGATTATCGGTTTCTAGTGATTCCCTCTTATCAAGTGCACGGACAAGAACGCTCGAATATTTTTCAATACCAATATAATTTATATCAGGATTTTCAGCAGCAAGTCCCATGATAAACTGTCCCTTACCCATACCTATTTCAATATGAATTGGATTATCGTTTTTAAATATGTTTTTGTTCCAAAGACTTTTGTAATCTTCACCGTTTGTTCCATCAGTCTGTATAGTATAGGGGTTTTCAAGAATTTTTTCCTGAGAACCTTTGACATTTCTAAGTCGCATATAAATCCTCCAGTAAATATTTATTTAACATTATCAGGGAAATCCACATTGCTATTGCATAGAGCATAATAAGTAGTGGGTTGGAAATTTCCTCTAGCAGAGCAGATTGTAAATATCCGCATTAAATGTTGTAAAGGGTTAAAATATCATTTGCACCAAACACTCTTGGTGTCAGCGTGTATTCTACACAATAGTACAAAAAAAGAGAGGATAATGCAAGCTGTATTATAAATATTACGGTCGGAAATATTTTCATCTTTTTCAGTCCTCTTATCGTATGTTTTTCAAATTGAAAATGAGAAGATAATCAATAATAAAAAGCACAAGATTTATCATCAAAAAAATCTCTTTGTATAAAATAGACAAAAGAAAAAGGATAAATATGTGAAAAATGCAAATAGAAAAGATGGAAACATTATGTTACCATATGAAAAAGTTTTGAATTATCATATTAATTGTAACAGTTCAGCCTCTCATTTATTACATTCGTAAACTTGACAGCAAGCTGTCAGTCGCTGCTATGCAGCTTGTGTTTACTTCATTTCATAAATGAAAGGCTATTCCGCCCAAAAAAACAAGCCAATAATACATCGAGCAAGCTCGTGTATTATTGACTTATCTTTTTTTGGCTGAACTGTTCTGTTACTATTAATTCTAAAATTGATACATCTTAAAATTGCGAAAAATGAATTAGATAAAATTGATTTTTTGAACAAAAGAAAGTCAAATCGAAAAATATCTCCTAAAATAAGTTATTTTTACGCAACAAATATTTAAAATCTTAAAATTTTTTCAAAAAACAATCAGCAAAATAAATTGAAAACTTACAGGAAAATTACTATAATGGAGGAAAGTATATGGGGAAAAGATATAGTTTAACAAACAAAAATACGGAGCAGGAAAACAATAATAATTATAGAAATGGCTCGAAAGAGACAGGGATTTACAGAAACCACAAAGATGGTGTCGCATACAAGCTTTTTTCGGGTAAGAAAGAGTCATTGTCGTTATATAACAGCATAATGAGAACAGATTACACCGACCCTGATGAGATTGAGGTAGTAACATTAAACAGTGCAATTTACATTGGCAGAAAAAATGACAATGCAATAATATTGCATTTTAATATGCTGCTTACGGAGTTTCAGACAACTTTCAATCCGAATATGCCGCTTAGAACACTTATATATGTATCAAATGAATACGAAAAATATATAGCGGAGCATGAATTAAATCTATATTCGGAATATATACAGAAAATACCGACACCATATTTTGTGACATTATACTATGGAAGCAAAGAACAGCCCGAGAAACAGATATTAAGATTGTCAGATGCATATAAAAACAAAACTGAAAACCCGGAGCTTGAACTTATGGTGACACAGTATAATGTTAATCCAAGCTACAATGAAGAGTTGAAAAGACGCTGTCCGGAGCTGGACGGTTACATAAAATATGTTGAAAAAACCAGAAAATATCATAAAACCGGTATGACATATGAAGAAGCAGTCAAAAAATCAGTAGATGAGTGTATCGAAGAAGGTATTCTAAAAGAGTTTTTCGTAAAAAACAAGGCAGAGGTGATTTCGATGACGATATTTGAGTATGACGAAGAAGAACACATGAGACTTGAAAGAGAAGAACAGTATAGGAAAGGCGAAGAAGCCGGAGAAGCCCGTGGGATTGAAATTGGAGAAGCCCGTGGAATTGAAATTGGAGAAAACCGTGGAAGAAGTGAGGGATTAAAAAATCAGATAAGAAAGAAACTTGCAAAGGGAAAAGCGATTCCACAGATAGCAGATGAAGTAGAAGAAACAGTGGAAAAAGTGATTGAACTGATAAAAGAAATTGAGACGGAGCAGGTGTAGGGGGGAGAATATGAGTTTTTTGTTTTGTACTTTTTTAGGTTACCGCTTATCGCAAAAATTGACCGTTCGTCGCATTGTAATGGAATATTGCAGATATGTTTGTTAAGATAAAGTTAATCAAAAATTGCAATGTTTGAAATTTAATTTAAGAGGAAGGGATAGTTTTGGAGTTATATTCGGGCGAAGATTGGCTTTTTTGGCTTAAAAAGTTTTTTTTAGTTAAAGGTTTAAGGTGAAACTACGGTAAATTATAGTTGAGATAAAGTTACAAAAGGACTCTCGTTCTTTAGGTTATCTGGGAGTGATAATGTTCTTGAAGTTAAGGAAAGAAGTAAATTAAAGGTCTATTAAGCAGTTAAAATTATTCGTTTTTTCAGGAAAGTTTTTTGTATATATGTTTATAAATGTGTGAGTATGTAATAGATAAAGATAATGCTTATGCGAAAAATGACAAAGGAGTTTTGATGTTGAGCATGGGTGGATTTTGTGTGCCGGAAATGGTTAGTATAAGAGTAAGGATGTTTTTGTGGTGTTTACTAACTTAAAGACTTTGCTTATAAAGAGAGCTATGCACATGAAGGATATAAAGAGGGGTCATATTCTAAAATAAATGATATTGATACAAAAATGGATTTGGAAAATAATCATAGGGGAAGAAATTTGGGGGAGATTTATTCTGCAAATTCATTTAATGATAATGAGATTGCAAAGTGTATATTGCAAAGTGAGATTTCGGGGAAATTGGAAAAGTAGTTATAGCAAAAATTAAAAAAATGTGTAGTAACTATATTTAGTAAAGTTAAATACAAAAAATAGTTATTTGCACATAGGTTGTATCTAAATACACATATCTAAAATATTGTGTTTAAATTTATCTGCACCTCAAAAGTTTCAATGTATATTCATCAAATTTGAGTTTTAGTAAATTTGAGTAGCGGCGGCTTATTGGAAAACTCATGCCATTATATAAAACTACTTTTTTATCCTGAATTTTTTTATAATGTTTTAAATTTATGATGATTCCCCGTGAAATAGGGCAGAAATCAAATTCTTCAAGCTCTTTTGCTAAGTCTTTTAATGCTTTGCGGCTTGAGAAAGAATTTCCGTTATTAGTATAAAAGATGCTGTATTTATGTTCGGAAGTTACATACAGTATATCCTGACATGGAACAGATACCTCATCATTTATTTTTATAGGAAGAAAATTGCTGCTTAAAGTGGCAGCGCGTTCAATGTTTGTTTTGATTGATATTTCTGAAAACGGTTTGGAGATAAATGAAATTACATTTCGCCCAAAAGCTTCTTTTATCTGGTCCTCATGGGAAGTGTTAAAAATTATAAGGGTAAAAGGACATTTTTGTTCAAGTATATTTTTGACTTCTATGCCTGTCATACCGTTCATTTCTATATCTAGAAAGACTAATGTGAGCGATTGGCATATATCAGAAGAAAGAAGTTCTTCGCCGGAGTCAAATTGATAAGTATCAATATATCCGAGGTTATGGCATAAATTGTTTAGTTGTTCCCTTGTTTTAGGGTCGTCATCACAAATTCCTATTTTCATTGCGAAACCTCCTGTTTTGTTCAAGCAGATATTAGTGGTACACTTCGCTGCTTGTTTGATAGTGATTAGACTATAGCCATACAACCGGAGTTTATGTTACATTATGTAGAAAAACATAAGCGGAAAATGTACTGTTTTCTGTTTTGAGTTCAAGTTTTCCGTCATACTTTTCGACGGTATCCGCAACATTTTTCAGTCCAAATCCATGATTTAGGGTATCGGATTTTGAAGTTGAAAAAATAGAACCACTCTGTTTTTCGTATGGTTTGCAAGTGTTCATAATATATAATGTTATATTGTTTTCGTCATTTGAGATAGAAATATATAATTTCTTTTCTGTTTCAATAGTATTGTCGTCGGTAGTATCGGTATGCAGACTGAAAGTGTCAGTGTTAATGCGGCAGAGAGCTTCATAAGCGTTTTTCAGCAGATTTGAGAGTATGATACATAGGTCATCATTGCTTATAAATGTATCATAGGAAAATTTTCCGTCAACTTTAAAAGAGGTGTTGTCAGGTAAAATTTCATAAAAATAGTTGATTATCGCATCGGCTATGGTGTTGTTTGTTGATATAAAATATATTTTTGCTTTTATTGTAGTAAGCTGGTTTACATAAGCTTTCAATGCGTCAAAATCATCATTTTGTGCGAGTGCCTGCATTGCTGTTATGTGATAATTGTAATCATGTCTGAAAGCACGGAGGTCTGTATTTTTTTGAAGCATATCTTTATAGTGCTTTTCCTCTAGAGAGAGCATTTTTGATTTTACATTGCTGAGCTGTTCAAGCTCGGAATGGATATGGACAATTCTAAAATACAGTATAAGTATCACGATGCTGAGGACTATCATTGTGTAGATTGCCAGCACCAGAAGCCTGCGGCCGAGTTGGTTTATATTTTGGAAAAATAATAAACCGGAAACGAGTGACAGGAAAAAATCGACAAGGATAACGCAGAAGATTAAAACAAAATGCTTTATCTGTATTTCTTTTAAAAAGTTGATTGTAAACGAAAATTTCTTTCGCAATTGGGTGATAATGCAAAAAATGATTATACCGGTTATCAAGTCATTATATTCGTGTGATGAACTGTTGTATTTGGTATGGCTGATCATACAATAAGAGTAAAAGCTGATTAAAGCTATTATATTGATTGCGAGTGTTTCGGATATGACGGTAAAAGAAATCAAAGCCGGACGCTCAGCAAAAACAAGTAATGAAACCGGCAGGATAATAAATGTATTAGGTAATGGAAAAGCTGCCAGAAGTGTATATAAAAGCCATGCTGATGAAAGTGCAAGAGCAATATATCTTTTTTTAGCTCCGGCAAGCGGTATTAAAAGTATATTTTTTGGTATATACAAAATGATTATAAGTTCTAATATATAATTTAATGTACTTCCTAAATTATCTGCTGTAATATTCATAACCTACCCCATATCTTTCCGTAAAAACACACTAGGGTAATTATAAAATACAGTTTTATATATGTCAATTACCGTTTATCGCAAAAATCGACCGTTCGTCGCATTGTGCTGGAATATTGCAGATATGTTTGTTAAAATAAAGTTTACATAACAGGTAATTGTGCCAGAAAGTGCAGTTGCTTATTTGGAGGGATTTTATAACAAATTAAGTATTTTGCAACAATTTGCAATAATTTCTGTCTTATAAGATGAAGCATACAAAATTAAAAATATACATCTATTTGGAGGGAGGAGTTAGACATGAAGCGAAAAGGTATATTATTAATTGCAATAGTGTTTATGGCATTGGCATTTCAATATGCCAATTCAGATGTATGCCATGCGGCAGGAAAGAAAACTGCTTACGGAACTGTGAGTGAAAACGGCGAGGTATTGTATATTCCGAAAACGGTAAAGACAGTATATGGTTTAAATATGCATTGTGGTGGTATTTATTACAAGTCATTAAAAAAGGTAGTTGTTTCAAAGGAAAATAAATATTACAAATCAGTAAACGGAGTTTTGTATAATAAAAAAGGAACAGAACTGGTTCATTATCCTGCCAAAAAGAGTGGGAGCACATATAAGATACCGTCATCGGTCAAGTATGTTGATTGCGTAGCATTTATAGGGAATAAAAACATTAAGAAAATTATTTTAGGTAAAAATGTGAAACATTTTGATGACGGTGCTCTTAATTATATGACTATTGGAGAGGGATGTACGGAACTTGAAAAGATAATAGTTTCAAAAGAAAATAAATATTATAAATCAGTAAACGGTGTTCTGTATAATAAAAAGGGCACTAAGCTGGTAGTATATCCTGCCAAAAAGAGTGGAAGCACATATAAGCTGCCATCAACGGTAAATTATATCGGGTGTTGGGCATTTATGGGAAATGAAAGTCTGAAAAACATTACCATAGATGAAAATGTTACAAAAATTGATGAAGGTGCATTTAAGGGAACAAAGATTGAGCATATTGAGTTGTCAGGTGGCAAGGCTGATGCCGGAAAAAAACTTAAACTAATGGCGGAGGCTTTTGCACAGTGTTGCAATTTAAAAGAGATAACAGGCGGTTACAGAGTATCTGAAACGGGCTGGCTGACATTTGAATTATGTAAAAACCTGCAAAATATGGATATAGGCAAAGGTCTGGAAAAACTAGATTATTCATTTGGCGGCTGCGTGAGTTTAAACAAGATTTGTTTATCTGATAAACTAAAAGATATAAATGGAGATGCGTTTGTAGATGGAGGTTGTAAAGAGTTTTATGTAGAAGATACTAATAAGAAATATAAGAGCATTGACGGCAGTCTGTATGAGATAACTGACAGTGCAAAAGGCAGTCTGAAATTGTTGTTTTCGGCAAACACTTCGGATTTTAAATATGTTACACCGGATAATGTGGTGGAAGTAAGCGATAGTGCTTTTAAAGGCAGAGACGCTGTAAAAGAAATTTCAATAGGCGGAGGAGTCACTGAGTTTGAGTGTGATTCAATACAAAATTGTAGTGGACTTGAAATATTGAGATTATCTTCAAGAGTAAAGAAAGTTGTTAGATTTAGATGGGACTATGGCTGTTATGTTTCTGACAATAATCTTTCAAATTTAAAAAAGATAGAAGTTGATGCTGGTAATGCAAAGTATGAATCGTACAATAATGAATTATTCACAAAGGGCAGAAAGAGAGCGATATTATTGCCATATGGCAGTAAGAATATAATTATACCTAAAGAAACAGAAGAATTCTATGGTGGAATAACACTTAACAAATTTGAAAAAATAGAAGTTGAGAAAGGAAACAAATATTTTACAGTCAAGGATAATGTTGTGTATGATAAGGATGTTACTAATATAATGGTTTTTCCAACATATAAAACAACATATACACTTCCTGCTACATTGAAAGAGTTTCCGGCTATGACATTCAGATATGTTGAGGATTATCTTGATTGGGCTGGAACGGCAGAGATAACCAAAGCCGATATGAACCTTAGCTGTGTAAAAGTTGCAAAAGGAAATAAATATTTCAAGGCAGTAGACGGTGTACTGTATGCAAAAAAAACGGGGCAGTTAGAGTATTATCCGCCTGCCAAAAAAGGAAGTTACAAAATTTTAAAAGGTACAAAAACCGTTAATGACAGTGCTTTTGTCTATACAAGATACCTGACAGAACTTACAGTTCCAAAAAGTGTTAAAAGTATAGTGATAAGTCCGAGAGATTCAGTCAGTCTAAAAAAGGTTAAAGTATCAAAGAAATGCAAAGTAACAAAGATGACAAAGAGAGAGGGAGCAGGAGTTAAAATTGTGCGTGTAGGTTAGTGTGATAAAGTGTCACCGGTTGCAGCAGGATGCGGTCGGTGACGCTTTGAAGTTTATCTGCATCGCAAAAGTTTCACCAGATAAATAAAAAGTTAAAAAGATGACTTGTTGTATGGCAAAGTACATTTTGATAATAACATTATAAAAATAACACTTAGCAAAAATTAATACGATGGTAGGAGAATGAAATGATTATAAAAGGATTTAAAAATTATTGTACAGTAGTTATTATGGCATTTATATTTGGTATGGGGATAACAATTTTTGTGACAGATTATTTTGGAGACTGTGCATTAAAAATTATGGAGTGTGAGGCGAAAGCGGCAGATATAAATGCGTACGAATGGGAAAAAGAGTGGACTGGTTTGCAAAAGCAAATGGCAGACGGGGCAACTGCTGTGTTAAAAAAAGAGATTACATTTAATGATAAAGATGTAAGTGAAGAAGAAAAAGCTACAACAATTAAGTCATATGATATAAACAATGCAGTTCCAATGTGGACATTGTCATCTGACATGACAATGATTGCAGACTATCATAAAAATAATAACAGTTTGTCAGGTCTTATTAAGTGGAGCGACAGATGGTACATACCGGCAAAAACGATGACAGGTGAAGATGCGACGATTTTATTGCAAAAAGAAAAAGACGGTTATCATGTCTATGGACAGTATTTTGGTAATGATGACAATTATGTTGCTGATACGGCAGATGAAATAAAAGATAAGATTAAAAAAGAATTATCAGGTGTGTATATAACTGAGGTAAGGAATATCTCGATACCGTTTTATGATATAAATCTTATATATATAAGGCAGGAAGATGGAAAAGAAAAAGTTATACCATACCAGTCGGAAAGTGCAATAACATTAAATGATATTGGTGAGGAAGAAGGAAAACTTTATACAGTCTCAGAGTTTATATCGAATATGGAAAATGAGTATGAGGAGTATAGTGAACAGGAGTTAAAACAGATAGTAAAAGAAAATAAAACGCAACAGAACTTGGGAGGAAGTCTGTTGCCTAAAAAGAAAAAAGTTGAGGAAAAAGATAAATCAAGAGATTTCTTTTCAGGGCATATTACGATTATGATTATTTCGATTGTTTTAGCTGTGGGAGTGCTTTTCGTAATTAAATTTATAATAAGGAGGAAATATGAAAATTAGATTAAGAAAATTGAGTATAATATTAATTTGTGCATTTATTTCTTTGAATATAACAAATCCAATAAATGCAAAGGCTTCATGGATTTATACGACGATTACAACAGGATTTCAAAAGCAAGAAAGAACGAATTGGTGTTGGGTGGCTAGTGCGAGAAATATGGCAGTGACAAAAGTCAGTAAAGTTAATGTGGTTAAATCACAAAGTAATGTGGTACAAATTATTAAGGGAAGTATAAAAAATGAGACGGGTAGTTTGCGGGAAACATCAAAGGCAATAAAAATTTTTAATGTATCATGCAAATCATCATATAAGTTTGCAAGATTGTCATTTAAGACACTTAAAGAAAAAATAAATAAAGGAGGTGGGGTAATTATGGCAATGCAGAATCCACTTTATGGAGGACATACTATATTACTATACGGATATGATTCAAATGGCAAGGTTAAAGTTTATGATCCTAAAAAGGGACCTATTATATGTCGATATACAGATTTAAGAGATGGTAAAACATTAAGTGGTTATAGTTATGAACAAAGTATATATTATTGATTGTAATTTTCGATGTAGAATAGAAATGAAGAAAATCTATGATATTTCACGATATACAAATGGAAAGATTGGCACGATTTATTTGGGCAAAAATGTTAAAAAGCTAATATTGAAAGAGTCGGATAAAAAATATCGTAATTGGGGAATATTTGAGATTGATAAGTTGCTTGTCGAAGGTAAGAATACGACTATTGAGGGATGGAATAAAAAACATTTGTTTTTAGGAAAACTTTATACTGTCTCAGGTTCAAAAGCGGTGAAATGGGCGAAGAAAAATAAGATTGCTTATAAAGTGTTTGACAATAATTGACAAAATAAACTTTTTTAACTGTAAAGTGGGTGTAAATAAATTGATAAATAAAACAATTTTATAAATTTATTTGCACCTTAAAAGTTTCAGTGTATATTCATCAGATTTAAGTTTTTATAGTAATAAGTAAGAAAACAATTTGGATGTTAAATATTTTTAATTTATGTGAGGTGATGATTATATGAATTTTCTTTCTGTCATAGTGACTTTTTTTGCCATTTTGATTTTGGTTATTGCCATAATCGGACTTAGAAAAGTTGGGGAAAAACAAACAGTAATATTATTGTTGGGAATAATATCAGTTTTGTTTATAATTTTAGGTTTAATATTTATTATTCCAAATATGTGGAGAAATATTGGGATAATTATGCTTATAATCGGTGTGGTAATTTTGGCTGGGGTGTTTCTTTTAACAGTTAAATAAAAAATTAGATATTTATTGGTTGCATGATTAGGAGAAAGTATATGAAAAAGTTATTGGTTATAACATTATGTATTATTACATTAGTGTTTTCAGCGTGTTCGGGAAATAATGAGAAATTTGAAGCAAAATTATCAGAACAAAAGGAAGTTTCCAAAGTAAAACTGACGGAACTTACTGACTTTAAGTGGGACTATGCTTATTTTATTTCGCCATATGTAAGTAAAGAGGAAATTGAAAAAATAATTTCAATAAAATCGGATGAAATTCAAGATAATAATAATAATGATAGTACGATATATGTGGTGTTTACAGAAAAAAATAAAGTTGTATATCAGTTATTTGGTGATGCTCAAAATCTGGGATTTTCATTTGATTTGGGAAAGTATAAAAAGTTTAAACGGATAACTTGCGATAATTGTGATTTTTCAGTGCAGAATAAGGATGGAGAAAATATTTATAAATTGATAGAAAAATAAAGTTTACAGAACAGGTAATTGTGCCAGAAAGTGCAGTTGCCTGTTTTGGAAGGATTTTATAGTAAATTAAGTATTTTGCAACAATTTGCAATAATTTCTTTCTTATAAGATGAAGCATACAATAAGAAAGTGATTATCAGTGTAAAATGTTACAAAAACAATGTAAATTTTTACAAGTAAGCCGAAATATTGAAAAAATATGTTAATATATTTCAAGGTTCTAAAGTAAATCAAGCATAAAAACAGGCTTTTTACTTATACGAACCCATTTCTTACAAAAATCTTACAATATATTAAAATTGTTGCAAAAATGTTAAATGCATAGTATAATGATATTGTGAGTATAACTGATGACAGTTTTTCAGCCATGCTTACAAAGACAAACGTATAAAGGGAAAAACGAAATGGGAGGTACATATTTTATGGAAAAAACAATGTTACGCAGAGTTATGGTAGGTCTTACAATTCTAGTGATTGCTCTTGGAGTTGCCAATGTTGTCAGGGCAAATGTTTCATCAAAAGGAAGCTGTTCATTTAAAAGCAGTGTTTCGGCTGCCGAGATTTCAGAGTAAGTTTTGCAACGAAAAATATGCCTGTTGAGTGAAAAAAGATGATTTTATAGCTGATAGAGGCATTGCAAGTGTGAATGGCAGCAAGGTTGAGTTGCGTTACCGTGATTGTGCGTATGGGAAAGAGGAAACATGAAAAGATATTTTAGTATTATAGCAATTATGGCACTTGTGGTATGTATGTTTGCAGGATGTGGTTCTAAAAAGAGTAACACATCATCAAATGCAAATTCAGGTACATCATCTTCAGAGAGTGCAAAGCAGGAGGAAACAGCAGTTCCTGAGAGCACAGAAAGTACAGATGCAGGCTCGGATATTTCTTCGTCAGATGATACAAAGCAGCTTTCAGGCAAGCATCATGTTGTTATAAAAGTTAAGAAATATGGAAATATTAAAGTTGAACTTGATGCAGATACAGCACCTATATCGGTTACGAACTTTATAAACCTTGCTAAGAAAGGTTTTTATGATGGTCTTACATTTCACCGTATCATAGATGGATTTATGATTCAGGGTGGCGATCCGAGCGGAGATGGAACAGGCGGTTCTGATGAAACTATTAAAGGTGAGTTTAGTGATAATGGTGTTGAGAATAATATATCCCATGTGAGAGGAACTATCTCTATGGCACGCTCATCTGAAAATGACAGTGCAAGCTCACAGTTCTTTATCGTACAGTCAGACAGCACATATCTTGACGGTCAGTATGCCGGATTTGGAAAAGTTACAAGTGGGATGGATATAGTGGACAAGATATGCAAGGATACTCCGGTCACAGATTCAAACGGCACGGTTGAAAAGGAAAATCAGCCTGTTATTGAAAAGATTACGGTTAAGGACTGATGCTTAAAATAAGGCATATTTATACATATTGTATTGTAGGTATGATGCAGGAGCAGATAGCAATGCAGCAAATTGCAGTATCAGTTGCCTGTCACACAGTAAATAAGTAATGATGTTAAGTTGCCGGGGGCATTTATATGTACCCGGCAATAAATATATTAACACTATCAGGGAAGCGGAAGAGTGTATCGTGAATATCTGTTTGGTGAAAGGGGGAGATTGCTTGTTTAAAAGACCTGTAAATGGGAAAAAAGCGACAACGATTCCCTTAAAAAAAGCTGTTGTGTTTGAAAAAGATATATACAGAAAACCGGATATGATAGGAGTTTCAAAAGTTTCGTTGAAAAGCAGCACAAAAAATGCTAAAATAAAAACAGCGAGCGTTTTTGGTGTAGATATAAAGCCGGAGCGTATCGAGAGTGTAAAAGATGATATTACTTTAGACAGACTGTTTGAAATACAGGGGGAGAAAATTGATAAGCGGAGTTGAAGGATTAAAGATTAAACCATTGACGACCTTTAAAAATGATGGAGTTAAGCGTCACAGTGGGATTGAGAGTTTTAGCACTGTACTTAAGTCAAGCGAAAAGAAAGCTGATGCGTCTGACAAAGTACAGGAAAATAGTGATAAGACAGATACGGAGTCATCGTCAAAAAATAGTGCCACGCAGGGTACGGACACGGCTTCGGGCAATAAGATATTATACACAAATGCTACGACCGGTGAGACATATACATATACGGATGTGGCAGATGATGACAATACAAAAACATCATCGACAAGTAAGAGTTCAAATACTACAACCGTTGACTCGATGAAAAAGACAAAGTATGATGCCATATTTAAAAAGGCTGCAAAAAAGTACGGAGTGTCGGAGAGTCTGCTTAAAGCGGTTGCGAAAGCCGAGTCTGATTTTAATCCAAATGATGTATCAAGTGCTGGGGCAGTAGGCGTTATGCAGCTTATGCCATCAACGGCTAAAGAACTTGGAGTCAAAAATCCTTACGATGCCGAGCAGAATATAATGGGAGGGGCAAAGCTTATAGCAGCCCATTTGAAGAAATTTAACGGAAATGTCAGGTATGCACTGGCTGCATACAATGCGGGAAGCGGTGCAGTTAAGAGGTACGGCGGAGTTCCCTCATATTGTAAGACATATGTAAACCGTGTACTGAGTTATAAAAAAGCATATGAAACAGCAAATGCAGTAGGTTGATTGAAAACCTGCTGCATTTTTTGTGATGATAATTCCAAAAACCGGATGCTTTGCATCTGCCGTGTTTTGTGTCTGATAATTTATGATATATTATTTTGCGGATGGTCACTATATTATATATATCAGTAATTTATCCTAAGTCCTTTCGGATAGTGATTTTTTATCGTTCCGTTTGTAATCTTGCCCCATCCGAGAGAAAGACCATTGTAACATACAAGGATAAAACCCTTAGAAGTGGAAAGTCTCTCATCGGAAGTTTGTAAAACATCACCATGCAGATATTTTTCGGCTTCTTCTAATGAACATTCGTAATACTGTTTTACATCGTCTGGTTTAAGATATTTTGCAAATGCGTGTGCAGGCTCGAAGCGGTTCTTTTTCTTGGTTGCAATATGAAGTCCTGCTCTTACGAGTTTTATGCCTTTAAGTTCCGGCATCTGTTCCGGCACCATATAAAGTTCATCGCCGAAATATTCATAGCGTTTGTCCTCATAATCATTTGTTTCAGAAACAAATTCCGAGATAAAATCAATAAATTGTTTTCGCTCACTTTTAGAAAGGATATTTTTTCCGGAAGATTTCTTTTTCTTCTTCTGAATCGGAGGCTCTCCATCCTGTTTCTTTAATCTTACGGCAAAATGTCCCTCACCCCTGACTTTGTGCGGCCATAATCTTAGCGAACCGTGTATTGACTGTATCTCGTTGTCAGAAAGCGGCTTCATTTCGTCAGATATAAAATCGGGATTTCCGTCAGAAATATCAAGACTGAGTATGTCGTGATAATCTTCGACATGAAAATCAGGATATGTGCGTAAAAACCAAAGAAGAATTTCTTCGTCCTCAGCAGGTGCAAAAGTACAGGTGGAATATACCAGAACTCCTCCGGGTTTAAGCATTTTCTCTGCTTCTGCAAGTATTGACTTTTGCCTTTCAGCACATAAAGTGACATTTTCAGGAGTCCATTCTTTTATTGCCGTTTCGTCTTTTCTAAACATTCCTTCACCTGAGCATGGAGCATCAACCACAATCTTATCAAAAAAGCATGGAAAGAATTTTGCCATGTTTTCAGGTGTCTCATTGCATACAACAGCATTTGGTACACCGAGTCTTTCGATATTCTGCGAAAGGATTTTAGCACGCTGTGGGAAAATCTCGTTTGAGACGAGAAGCCCTTTATTGCCCAGCATACCGGCAATCTGTGTCGATTTACCGCCCGGTGCGGCACAGAGGTCACAAACTTTTGGAGGGGTGCCTTCTGTAAAAATAGTTGCATTATCATCTGGTGTGTTTTTATTATCATTATTAAGAAATGTCTGCCTGACATTAAGTGCCTTAGGCTCTGCGAGAAGTGCGGCAACAGCCATTGCACTTGGTTCCTGTATATAGTAAGCACCGGCTTCATGCAGTGCGTGTCTGCCGGGTTTTTCCTCAGGAACAGCATAAAACCCTTCTTTAGCCCAGGGAACAGGACTTAAAAAGAAGGGTAATGTTTCCTGAGACTCTATCTTTAACGGATTTATGCGAAGTCCGTAGGATTTGTCATCTGAATAGCTCTCAATAAATGCTTTAAAATCCTCCGGTTCAAGCAGCAATTTCATTCGTCTGGTAAATTCTTCAGGTAAATTCATATGTAAATCTCCATTTGAAATTTATATCGTGATGCAGTAAGGATTGCGAAAATTGCACAGCAATGAAGCAATCCGTGGTATTAGTTGGGGGTAAAGTACCTTTTGACCCCAACATCATCATATTAAATATAAGTTAAATCAAGTCAGCAATATCAATGTTTTCTCCGGTGATGCCGACATGAGCACCGGCTTTAGCTTCTGCCGTATCCTTATGTGCGATAAGCCATTTGTTTTTTGCCCAAAGGTAAGCATCTTCGGAATTTGCTTTTGTGATATTTGGCATATCAAAGTTAGTTTCTCTTGGGAGTACAATGGCAACCCTGAATCCCTCACCTTTTTTTGCACTGCAAGGTGCGTAGTGAAGCGTTGTTGAGTAAACTTCAACGGCAGTTCCTTTAGGACATAAGAAAGCCTCTGTCTTGCTTGAATCGATTATTCCGTTTTCAACATCCTGAAGCTTGGCAACGAGGAGAATTGCATCATCAGCGGCGATATTTATCTCGTTGTCTCTGTGATACTCAAAACAGTTTAATTTTGTGTTTGTACCATTGCAATAGCCGATTTCAATAGGCATACCACCGTAGCAGTTGTCACGGAGCTGTGCAAAAGCAGGTGTATCTTCAAGTGCTTCACAGGTAGGCTCATAGATTACTCCGTCAGCAGGTTTTTCAGTTTCGCTCTCAAGTCTTTCTAAAAGAAGTTTGTAATCGTAACCGTCTACGATTCGTCCATAAGGCTTAAAAGCATCATCTTTAACCGATTGAATTTTCATGATGTATTATCCTCCTAAAATATAATTGTTTTTTTGTCTTTTATAAAGATGTGAAACATCTGGATTTCAGAGTTATTATAGCACACAGGATATATCATGTCACTTTAAAAATACGAACTGCTATACTTGTTTTATAAGAGTTTTCAAGGTATAATCAAATTGAGATTTTGTTGTTTTGGTAAATATATTATAAAATATATAGGTATAGCATCAGGGTGTTTGACAGATAAAAACGGGAGGAATGTCTTATGAGAGTTGCACTTGCACAGACAGATATGGTATGGGAAGATAAAAAAGCATCTATACAAAAGGCAGAAAAGATGGTAAGCGAAGCTGCAAAATCAAAGACAGATATCATAATTTTTCCTGAAATGAGTTTCACCGGATTTTCTATGAATCTTGAGAAAATAGGAGAAAAGAGAGATTGTTCAGAGACGGTTTCATGTATGAGCACTTTGTCAAAAAAATACAATATTGCCATAGGTTTTGGATGGGCATCACTTCCTGACAAAAAAGGCGGAAAAGGGAAAAATATATTTTCGGTTACGGACAGAGAGGGAAAATTAATCGCAGAATATGAAAAGATACACCCGTTTACATATGGTGGCGAAAGTCGGGTATATGAGGGCGGTGAAAAATTAGTTTCTTTCTCGTTTAAAGGGCATAATATAAGCTTGTTTGTATGCTATGACCTGAGATTTCCGGAAGTATTTCAGGCGGCAGCAAAAAAGTCTGATGTGATGTTTGTAATCGCACAGTGGCCGGAGACAAGGAGTATTCATTGGCAGACTCTTCTCAGGGCAAGGGCAATAGAGACGCAGTCATATATTGTAGGGGTCAACAGCTTTGGTGTCAGGGACGGACTTGGCTACAGCGGTGACAGCATGGCTATAGATTCTATCGGAAATATTCTTGGACAACTGTCAGGCAGAGAGGGTATGCTTATATGTGATATTGATGACAGAGCGTGGGAACTCAGAAATAAATTTGCGATAGGTAAGGACCGAAGAGAGAATCTTTATTACAGGTTATTGGAGGAGTAAGATGAGACAATATGAATTGACGATAAGAATCGCACAGATTCATCATTTGATAGAGGTGCGTAAATATAAAAAAGCACTTGCGGTTGTAAAGACGCTTGATATGCGTCAGGTAAAAGGTATAAGTGATCTCAGTGCTATTGCTGAGGTTTATACAAAAACAGAACAATTTGATGCTGCAAAAAATACTTATTTAAGAATATATAAGAAAAGCCGCACAAGACGAGTTTTATACAGACTTATTTATCTTGCCATAAGAACAAATGCGTTAGATGAAGCGGAGGGATATTATCAGGAATTTGTGGCAATGAGTTCGAGCCAGCGAGATTCACTTATTTTACGGTATCGTATAGATAAAGCTTCAGGGGCATCAGTCGGACAGCTTATCGGTATTCTTGAATCATTAAAAGAAGAGGAGTATATAGAAGAATGGGCATACGAACTTGCAAAACTTTATTTTAAAGCAGGAAGATTTGAAGAGTGCAGAAGTGAGTGCGAGGATATAAAACTCTGGTTTGGCAAAGGTGAGATAGTGGAAAGGGCAAAACGACTTATTGCCAGTATAGATGATGATGAACAGATTGCTTATGTTGACGATAGAGATTATACAATAGAAAAAGAAGTGCCAAACCCTGAGGATACCGGCTCGCTTCCGGACCTTAGTGAATATGTGGAATCTGAAAGTGTGATACAAAGGCGTGAAAATTCAATCGGAAATAAGGTTAAAAAGGCATTAAAAACAACCTTTGAGGATGATGAGGATAAATTTGATGATACATTTGCCGATTATTATGAGGATGAGGACGAAAGTTCAAAGTACGGCAGAGACGAGGCTGTAGATGAATTGCTAAATATGGGTGGGGATAATAATTCAGAGAAAAGCTCCGGGGATAAAATGGAAAGCCTTACAAAAGAAGAATATGATGCTTTGCTAAATTCAGAAATATCAGAACAGTCTTATAATGATGAGCAGTCTGAGTATGAAAATGAATTATATGATTATGGAGAAGATGAGGAAGAAGAGTTCGATGGTGCACAGATGGCAAGAAAAGCCATAGATGGTCTTCAGAAATTGTCGGGGCGTTGGAAACATCAGGCTGCAAAAGAGCAACATACGAGTGAGCAGTCTGAGTATGAAGAAGATTCTGTAGATGACAATAAAAAGCAGCCGCATAAAAAAAACAGAAATCAGCAGATGGAAAAGAAACAGGCATATGCGGAGGAAAAGGCTCAGTACGAGCATCATTCACAGTCGGGCACGGGCATTACACAGGATCTTTCAAAGGAAATATCTGCCATATACGAGGCAGAGCGCAGGGAACAGTTGAAAGTTCATTCTGTTGTGATGGAAGATGACTTTGATAATGGAAATCATGATTTGATTCAGCAAAATACAGAAAATGGTGAAGCTGCATCGTCAGAAATTCCGGAAGATATTCAAGAGTCAGAAGAAAATGCCGTTATTTCAAGACAGGATGCGATGACTCCAGCCGATTTGGAAGAAATAAAAAACGATATAAAGGATATAACAGGCAATATTTTTGGAGAGAAAAAGAAAAGACGCATTATTGATTCGGTTGCTGATGACTGGGGACATACGAAACCTATAAATGAGGCTGTAAGCAAAGTGCGTGAGACGGAAATGCAGCAGGAAAATGATAGTCTGTCAGATGAAAGTGTTAAAAAGAATGTAGAATATAGCGAAAAATCCGATACAAGATTTGTGTTAGACAACGGAGCAGAGCCGGAAATAAACATTAATGGAAAATCAGAGTATATTCAAAAGAATGATGAAAATAAATCAGAGGTGCAGCCTGGTGCTAATAATGAAGTAAAGTCTGAAACAGAGATAAAATTAGAAAAAGCAGCTAAATTATTTGGAATAAATACAAGTGAACTAAAGAAGGAGGAGACAAACATGGATGATTATTCAACACCGGAAGATGAATTACCTACAACTAGGGCATTACATAAGACATTTAAGGATGTGCTGACACTTATAAACGGAGAGAAAGATCCATCACATTTTGTTTTGATTGGAGAGGACACAGATAAGATAATAGCAGTTTCTAAAAAAATCGTAAAGGTGCTTAAGGCAAATGGTTTTTTGAGCAAAGGAAGAATAGGCTGTATTCAGGCTAAGCAGTTAAATCAAATGGATTTTGATGCCTGTCGGGATCAGCTTAAAGGAAGCTGCCTGCTTGTAGATGGTGCTGCAGATCTTTATTTTCCTACTATCACAAAGATTTTTGAGCTTATGGATGAATTTTATGGAGATTTTATTGTAATACTTGCAGATGAGGGAAATACACTTGACCAGATGTTCAGGTTTGCACCTGCACTTGCAAAAAAATTCAAATATGTAATAGATATAAACAGATATACGGCAGAAGATTTGGATTAAGTCAGAAAAGGAGGCGGGGATTGTATGCCGCTTGGTTCAGAGAAAGTAGTAAATGTCATAGGACATATAAATCCGGACACGGATTCTATTTGTTCAGCCATCGCTTATGCGAGACTTAAGAGAGAGGTGACAGGTGAAAACTATGTTGCTAAGAGAGCAGGTCAGATAAATGCAGAGACAAGATTTGTACTTAAGCGATTTGGAATACTTCCACCTGATTATATGAATGATGTAAGACCTCAGGTTATCGACATTGATGTGGGACGCGTAAAAGGTGTCGGTGAAGACATTTCATTAAAAAAAGCGTGGGAACTTATGAGGGAAGATGCACTTCAGACACTTCCGATAGTAGATGAAAACGAGTTTTTAAAGGGACTTATCACAATCGAGGATATAGCAAAATCATACATGGATGTTTACGACAGCCGTATTATTGCAAATGCGGGAACTCCATTTAGGAATATTGTTGAGACACTTGGTGGAGAGATGATATCAGGAGAGCCTGATGAAACGATAAAATCAGGCAAATGTCTTATCGCAGCAGCAAATCCGGATCTTATGGAAAGCTATATTGAAAAAGGAGATATAGTGATTTTGGGAAACAGGTATGAATCGCAGCTCTGTGCCATTGAGATGGGTGCAAAATGTATAATAGTTTGCGATGGTGCTCCGGTATCGTTTACAATAACAAAACTTGCACAGGACAAGGGCTGTTTTATAATTAAGACACCATATGATACATTTACGGCATCAAGACTTATTAATCAGAGCATACCGATAAGGTTTTTTATGAAAAGTGAAAATCTTATAACCTTTGGACTTGGTGAATTTCTTGATGATATACGAGATGTTATGGCAAAAAAAAGATACAGGGATTTTCCAATACTTGATTGGAATGGCAGATACTTTGGGATGATTTCCAGACGAAGACTTCTTGGTGCGAGAAAGAAAAAGCTTATTCTTGTGGATCACAATGAGCCGTCACAGGCAGTAGATGGTATAGAAGATGCTGAACTTTTAGAGATAATAGACCATCATCGAATAGGAAGTATCGAAACAATGGGTCCGGTATTCTTCAGAAATCAGCCGCTTGGATGTACAGCTACCATTATATATCAGATGTACAAAGAAAATAAGGTGGATGTGACACCTGAAATTGCGGGACTTCTATGTTCAGCGATATTGTCAGATACGCTTGTCTACAGGTCACCTACCTGCACTGAGACAGACAAGGCGGCAGCAGAAGAACTTGCAGCTATAGCAGGAATAAAAACACAAGATTATGCTATGGAAATGTTTGCGGCAGGAAGTGATTTGTCATCAAAATCTCCGGAAGAGATATTTTATCAGGATTTCAAAAAATTTGTTGTGGGAGAGCAGACATTTGGCGTAGGTCAGATAACAGCGATGACTGGCAGGGAACTCACAGCAATAAAAGAAAAACTTATACCATATATGCAAAAAGCAATGGCAGCTCATGAAGTATCAATGCTGTTTTTTATGCTTACTGATATATTACAGGCAAGTACAGAACTTTTATATTATGGAAGTGGTGCGAGAGAACTTGCACTTGAGGCATTTCATTTGCCGAAAGATACAGAAACGATAATTCTTAAAAATACGGTATCCAGAAAGAAGCAGATAATACCGGCGATGATGATGGCATTGCAGGAAGAGTAATAAAAAAGACAAATAGAAAGAGACAAGTCTATTGACATGAAAGTTGATTTTCAAGGATTGATATAAAGCAACAAAAACCATATAAAAAATACCCCCATAAACTTATATTTTGATGTAAGCTTATGGGGGTAAATTGTTTTATAAAACACATTTTAGGAAGTGTGACTATTTGGCATCATTCATTTCTGTATATCCATCCGGAATCTTAATTCCTAAAGTGTCGCAGTTTTCTTTGTTGTAAAGTTTTGTCGGATTTTTGTCTGTCTCGATAGCCATTTTTCCGGGATCAGCACCCTCTTTAAGAATTTTATAAGCCATCTCACCTGTCTGGTAACCAAGGTTGTAGTAACTGATGGAAAGAGCAGTGACTCCGGCTTCACAAATTCCTTTTTCTCCTGCAAATACAGGAATACCGGCAGGAATAACAACATTTTTAACAGTTTCAATACCAGAAGCCATAGTGTTGTCTGTTGGAATGTAGATAGCATCAACTTCGGAACAGGCTGTCTGAGTAACAGACTGTATCTCGTTTGAGTCAGATGCAGTATATTCTTTATATTCGATTTTATCTTTCTTAAGTTCTTCTTCCATAAGTTTGGCCTGATATGCTGAGTTTGGTTCAGATGAACAGAAAAGAATACCAACTTTTTTGACATCAGGTTTGATTTCAAGAATCATGTCCTCCTGCTTGTCGATAGGAGCAAGGTCTGCAGTTCCGGTAACATTTGTGCCGGATGTACCTTTCCAGTCTTTGATGTTAAGTGCAGTACCGTAATCAGTAACAGAAGTGCCCACGATTGGAATTTCATTTGTTGCTGAAACAGCAGCCTGTAAAGCACCTGTTGCGTTTGCCATGATAAGATCTACTCCGTTTGTGACGAAACCGTTGCAAATTGTAGAGCAGTTAGTTGACTCGCCCTGTGCGTTCTGTTCGTCAAATTCAACATTGTCTTTTCCAAGCTTGTCCGTAAGTGCTTTTTTAAAGCCCTTAGTTGCGGCATCAAGAGCATTATGCTCCACAAGCTGACAGATGCCGATTTTGTATGTTTTTTTGCCTGAACTGTCAGAACCTGATTTGCCATTTGAACTTCCGCAGGCTGTAAGACTTGCTGCCAGTGCGGTAACAGTAAGTAAAGATACTATTTTTTTAGATAATTTCATAATGTCCTCCTTTTTGATTGCAATGGAAATATTATAAGGCAAGAGGGGGTGCAAAGTCAAATTGATGGGAAATTATGCAACAAAGGCTGCTAAAGTAACTTTATGAAAAACACATAAACCGATAAATGGTGTATTTTTGGGGAATATTTGGGGTAATATTTTATAAAAAATTATGGTATAAAAGTGTAAAATGACTGCATTAAGAACTGAAAGTGATAGATGCACATTAAATATCGGTTTGCCAATATAGACAAAACTAACGAATTATATTTTGAGAATGGAGCTTGATATGTCTAATAAAAAGATAAAAAATCCTTTGTGGGACAATGAACTTAATATAGAAAAAAGACTTGATTTTTTAATTAACAGCCTTACTTTAGATGAGAAGATAAGCTGTATGAGCAATGCTAATCCTGATATTGACAGACTTGGTATCAGGGCTTTCAATATAGGCGGCGAGGGAGCACACGGAGTGCAGGCGAGACACGACCAGGGATGGGATTTGCGTGAGCCTGATTTTACAACAATTTTTCCTAATCCCATAGGAATGAGTAGGTCGTGGGACGAGGATATGCTTAAAAAGTCGGGCGAAGTAGTGGGAATTGAAACAAGAGGTCTTTTTGCTGCAGGAAAGAGCGGAAGTCTTTCGGTGTGGGCACCTACGGTTGATATGGAGCGTGATCCGAGGTGGGGAAGAAATGAGGAGGCATATGGAGAAGACCCTTATCTGACAGGGAGTCTTGCAGGTGCATATGTTGAGGGAATGCAGGGAGATGACGATTTCTATCTGAGATGTGCTGCGACTTTAAAACATTTTTATGCTAATAATGTTGAGGAGGACAGGACATTTACTTCATCGTCAATAGATCCAAGAAATAAACACGAATATTATCATGAGCCTTTCAGAAGAATTATAAAAGAGCATGGTGCGGAAGCTATGATGACGGCATATAACGAGATAAACGGTGTACCATGTATGGTTATGCGTGATATTAAGGATTATGCAAAAGACAGGTGGGGACTTCATCATGTGGTGACGGATGGTGGTGATGTGCTTCAGACGGTAAACCAGCATGAGTATTTTGGCACGGATGCACAGACTGTGGCAGCAGGAATTAAAGCAGGTGTTGACAGTTTTTCTGATAATAGAGAAAAGATGGAGGATGCAGTAAGAGAAGCATATGCCCTCGGTCTGATTGAAATGAAAGATATAGACGAGGCGGTCAGAAATCGTTTTGGCACAATGATAAGGCTTGGACTCTTTGATGCCTACGGTGACAATCCATATTCGCAGATTACTATTGAAGATGTCAGTACAAAGAAAAATCAGGAAACTGCACTGAAGATGGGACAGGAGTCGGTTGTACTTCTTGAAAATAAAAATGGTCTGCTGCCTATTGATAAAAGAGATGCGATTGGAAATATAGGTGTAATCGGACCTCTTGCAGATGTGTGGCAGCTTGACTGGTATTCCGGACTTCCACCATATTATGTGACGGGACTTGATGGAATAAAAAAATATACGGACACTTCTTTTGAAAAAGGATTGTGCAGATTTAAGATAAAGGCAGACGGAAAATATCTCGGACTGGACAAAGAGGACAGACTTGTCATTGTAGATGAAAAAAATGCTGAAATATTTGAAGTTGAACAATGGGATAAAAAGCAGTTTACCCTGAAAAGCTGTTCAAAAGGAAAATTTTTGTCGGTGAGGGATGATATTAATGGCGGTGAAAGTGGAGATATATGTGCCTGTAAAGAGAGAGCGTTTGGCTGGTTCGTAAAAGAAGCTTTTAAAATATCAGAATCTGATGGAGAACTTTCAAAAAAAGAAGCGGAGGAGACAAAGGTTTCACAAAATGAGAACAGACAGATTATTTTTAACAGTTCTGTTTCGTGTGGAGTGACAAGCTGGAATGATGAGACATTATATATAGATGAAAATGGAAAACTATGCGTGGAAAGTGCATTACAAAAAACAGAAAAATGCGATTATGGTAATAATGATGAAGTAGTTGAAGAAAGTATGTCTCAGAAAATGAGTGCGAACGAGGAAAATAGGAATGAAATTGATAAATCTGTAAAGATAAGCCATTTTGAATTTGAACTTGTTTCGGATGGTATTGAAAAAGCGGTAAAACTTGCAAAAAAAGTAAAATATCCGATACTTTTCCTCGGAGGAGATCCAATGATTACCTGTAAAGAGGATGTAGACAGAGAGGATATTGATTTTCCGGCATATCAGCAGGAGCTTCTTGAAGCGGTATATGAAGCCAATCAAAATGTCATTATAGTGCTTATAAGTAATGTCGCGTTTGATATATCATGGGCAAAAGAGCATATCAAATCAATATTATTATCGGCGTCAGGATGTATGGAACTTGGAACAGCTATAGCTGACAATATTTTTGGCAAGGTAAGTCCGGCGGGAAGACTCAGTACGACATGGTATAAGGAACTTGCAAAACTTCCGCCTAAAGAAGATTACGATATAATAGCTCATCCGAGAACTTATGCTTATTATGACGATGAAGTGCTTTATCCTTTTGGATATGGAAAAACATATTCCGAGGTGAGATACCTTGACATGACGGCAGAAATAAAAGATTACACAAAGATTGCAGTGACCGTTGAAGTCGAAAATACAGGGAAATATGTGACGGATGAGGTTGTACAGATTTATGTGACGAAGAAGGGCTCGGCAGTTAAGAGGGCAATAAGAGAATTAAAGGCATTTGAGCGAGTAAAAGAGCTTGCATCTGGAGAGAGAAGAACAGTCAGGCTTGAAATAAAAATAGGCGACCTCAAATATTATGATGTGGCTGATGAAAGATTTATCCTTGAAGACGGAGAATATGAAATTCAGGCAGGTTCGTCAAGCCGTGATATTTATTTAAAAAGGGCTGTAAATATAAAAGGGACGGCAAGAAGTTCAAGAGATGCATGGCAGACGATAAAAGCAAACCATTATGATAAATATGAGAATATTTATCTGTATGAGGGAATAAACGGATTTGATGCAGTATGCACACTGGATAATAAAACGGATGGTGAAATTTCATATAGAAATGTGTGTGTTAAGAAAGCCTATCCGTTTAATCCGGAGAAATATTCTCTCGAAATACTGGCATCTATAGAGGATGATGGTGTGGTCGAAGCTTTTGCAAATGATGAAAAAATCGGATGCTTTGTAAAAGGACAGACAAAAACCACTGATATACACAGCGAAATAGGTACAGCGGCATTCAGGACGGACAAAAAGATGCCGTGGACAGCATTTGGAAGAAAAACGGACTTTAAGAAATATGATATAGAACTCGATGGCAATAAGATTCCTGATGGGGAGTTTGAGTTAAAACTTAAAATGAGAGGATATATAAGGGTTTGTAGTTTTAAGATGATCTGAAGTTGTTAGACGCTGATTCGCAGCTTATGTTTACTTCATATATTTGAAAGGCTATTCCGCCAAATATCTTTTTATGGTGGAACTGTTACAAATTTTTTAGTTTTTTGTAAAAAAAGATTTTTACATTTTGATTTTATATGTTATACTATGGGTAGCGGCTTCATGCGGAACGGAAAATGTCGTGTTTATCGAGTGACATGAGTACAGTCCTTGATTTGAGGAGTGTGCCGTTTCCTGCCTGGCAGGAGATACAGATATATCTGACATGAAGTCAGTTTTGTGCCGGATTTTCATTTTGAAATGATGGCGGTTGCAATGCGATTTATATCGCAGACAATTATTTATTCATATTTAGGAGGTAACTTTACAATGGCAAACAAATGGGTATATATGTTTAGCGAAGGCGACATGACCATGCGTAACTTACTCGGTGGTAAGGGTGCTAACCTTGCAGAGATGACAAATATCGGTCTTCCTGTACCACAGGGATTTACAGTAACTACAGAAGCTTGTACACAGTACTATGAAGATGGACGTCAGATTAACGACGAGATCATGGCTCAGATCATGGACGGCGTTAAAAAGATGGAAGAAATCAACGGAAAGAAATTCGGAGATTCTGAAAATCCATTATTAGTTTCAGTTCGTTCAGGTGCTCGTGCTTCAATGCCTGGTATGATGGATACAATCCTTAACCTCGGTTTGAATGACGATGTTGTAGCTACAATGATCAAAGGAAACCCGGACCCAACATTTGAGCGTTTCGTATATGACTCATACAGACGTTTTATCCAGATGTTCTCAGATGTAGTTATGGAAGTTGGTAAGAAATACTTCGAGCAGCTCATCGACAAGATGAAAGAAGAAAAAGGTGTTAAGTATGATGTAGATCTTACAGCACAGGATCTTAAGACTCTTGCAGAGCAGTTCAAGGCTGAGTACAAAAATCAGTTAGGAACAGACTTCCCTTCTGACCCTGTAGAGCAGATGAAACTTGCTGTAGAGGCTGTATTCCGTTCATGGGACAACCCTCGTGCAAACGTATATCGTCGTGACAACGACATCCCTTACTCATGGGGAACTGCAGTTAACGTAATGCCTATGGTATTCGGTAACTTAAACAATGAATCTGGTACAGGTGTTGCATTTACTCGTGACCCTGCAACAGGTGAGAACAAACTTATGGGTGAGTTCCTTATCAACGCACAGGGCGAGGACGTAGTTGCCGGTGTTCGTACACCAATGCCAATCGCTCAGATGGAGCAGGAATTCCCAGAAGCATATGCTGAGTTCGTTAAGGTTTGTGATACACTTGAAAATCACTACCACGATATGCAGGATATGGAGTTCACAGTTGAAAACAAGAAGCTTTATATGCTTCAGTGCCGTAACGGTAAGAGAACAGCTCCTGCTGCATTAAAGATTGCTTGTGACCTTGTTGATGAAGGACATAAGACAGAAGAAGAAGCAGTTGCTATGATCGATCCTCGTAACCTTGATACACTTCTTCACCCACAGTTCGATGCTGCTGAGTTAAAGAAAGCTACTCCAATCGGAAAAGGACTTGGTGCTTCTCCTGGAGCTGCTTGCGGTAAAGTCGTATTCACAGCAGAAGATGCTGTAGAGTGGGCTGAGCGTGGTGAGAAAGTTGTACTTGTTCGTCTTGAGACATCTCCGGAAGATATTACAGGTATGAAGAGTGCACAGGGTATCCTCACAGTTCGTGGTGGTATGACATCTCACGCAGCCGTAGTTGCTCGTGGTATGGGTACTTGCTGTGTATCAGGATGTGGCGACATCGTTATGGACGAAGAGAACAAGAAATTTGAATTAGCAGGAAAGACATATACAGAGGGTTCTGAGATTTCTATTGATGGTACAACAGGTAACATCTATGACGGTCTTATCCCAACTGTAGATGCAACAATTGCCGGTGAGTTCGGACGTGTTATGGCTTGGGCTGACAAGTACAGAACACTTAAAGTTCGTACAAACGCTGATACTCCTGCAGATGCTAAGAAAGCTCGTGAGCTTGGTGCTGAAGGTATCGGACTTTGCCGTACAGAGCATATGTTCTTTGAGGAAGACAGAATTGCTGCATTCCGTGAGATGATCTGCTCAGATACAGTAGAAGAAAGAGAAGAAGCACTTGCTAAGATTCTTCCTTACCAGCAGGGAGACTTCGAGGCTCTCTATGAGGCACTTGAAGGAAATCCTGTAACAATCCGTTTCTTAGACCCACCACTTCATGAGTTCGTTCCTACAGAGGAAGCTGACATCGAGAAGTTAGCAAAGGCTAAGAATAAGAGCGTAGAAGAAATCAAAGCTATCATTGATTCACTTCACGAGTTCAACCCTATGATGGGACATCGTGGATGCCGTCTTGCAGTAACATATCCTGAAATTGCTAAGATGCAGACAGCAGCAGTTATCCGTGCAGCAATCAATGTAAAGAAGAAACATCCAGACTGGACAGTAGAGCCTGAGATCATGATTCCACTTGTTGGAGAGGTTAAAGAGCTTAAGTATGTCAAGAAGGTTGTTGTTGAGACAGCAGACGCTGAGATCGCAGCAGCAGGCATCGATATGAAGTACGAAGTTGGTACAATGATCGAGATTCCAAGAGCTGCACTTACAGCTGATGAGATTGCTAAAGAGGCTGAGTTCTTCTGCTTCGGTACAAACGACTTAACACAGATGACATTCGGTTTCTCTCGTGATGATGCAGGTAAGTTCCTTGATGCTTACTATGATGCTAAGATTTTCGAGAGCGATCCATTTGCAAAACTTGACCAGACAGGTGTTGGTCAGCTTATGGAAATGGCTGTAGAAAAAGGAAAGAAAGTTCGTCCATCACTTCACTGCGGTATCTGCGGTGAGCACGGTGGAGATCCTTCATCAGTTGAGTTCTGCCATAAGATTGGTCTTGACTATGTGTCATGCTCACCATTCCGTGTGCCTATCGCAAGACTTGCAGCAGCACAGGCAGCAATCGCTGAGAAAGCAGCTAAATAATTATAGCTGAAAAAGTAGATTTTCGTAGAGATATTCTACAAAATATAGTGATTAAACAACATAGACCGTCAATGCACTAAGATTAGTGTGCTGGCGGTCTTTTTATTTTCAGGGATAAGTATTTTGGGGAGGAGTGTATGAAAACTGACTGATTACAGTATTGATGTGTTTAGCAATTATAAAAATAGGTATTTGATACTATTTTTTTGAAATATTGATAAGTTGTAAAAATTGTGGAGTTTTTTGGATTATAGTATTTGCACATAAGATTAATTCGTGCTTATATTATAATCCATTATTGTTTTTAAGAGATAATTATTCATTTTTTCAAGGGGAATAGATAGTTTCATGTTAATGTCTTTGTCTGCCAGAAGTGCAACAGCAAAAAGATTTGCTTCAAATTCAATATTAGTCATAACATTAGAACTTGTCGTGGCAAAATAATTTATGCACTGTTCATGTAATAACGCATGACCCAGTTCATGTGCACATAATATTTTTTTAGCTTTTTCACTGTATTTGTTATTGATTGATATTGTAGTTGGGTATCCTGGCATTTTAATAGTATGTGCAGTAAAATCTTTTACGCATGAATTTGTATGAATTACTGAAATACCAAGTCGTGTGGCTATTTCGTATGGGTCATTGATTTTCCAATTTTTCTTGATTGACCTAGCCATTTCAATTATATCCTGTGCTTTCATAAATCCCCCTGTGTTTATATTTTTTATATTTATAGCTTGCTATTTGAGAATAAGCCACGAATGGTGGCGGCACAGGGAGGAATAAATAAACTGAGGGAAAATGTTGATACGCTGTTGGTTATTCCTAATGAAAAGCTTCTTTCTATTTCGGAAAAGCCCCTCACATTATGTGATGCGTTTGAATTGGCGGACTCTGTACTGAAAGATACAATTTGTGGAATTTCAAATATTGTTTATAATTGTGGAAATATTAATATTGATTATAACGATGTTAAAACAACCTTGGAAAATAAGGGAACAGGTCATTTTGGAATAGGAACTGTTGAACATGACGGGTCAATTATAGAAGCAGTAAAACAGGCGGTAAACTGTCCGTTGCTGGAGACAGATATTGCAGGGGCAGAAAATATTTTGATAAATACAAGCGGACAGATTTGCCTTAAAGATTTAGACGATGCTCTGAATTATATAAGAGAACTTGCAGGAGAAGAAGTAAACATTATATGGGGAACAGTGTCAGAAGAAGAGAGTGATAAAATTGTTGTATCACTTTTTGCAACAGGTATGCCGGAAAAGGAAGTAAGACATACGGCATTAGGAGAGCACATGGATAATCCGAACCGTAACAATATCGCACCTAAAAGAGAAGATACGGAAGTTATACAGATACCGCCTTTTTTAAAAAGACATTCAATTAGATAAAAGAGAGGGAAAATAGACGGAAAGCTGCTCTGTTACTGTTTGTATATTAAGTGTAAACAGTAGAATTTTGAATATTTTAATATTGTCAAAGAAGCAGCAGAACTGATTGCAAATATAAAGTTGATACAAATTTTCTCATTGAAACAAAATGCCTGTTAGAATATAATGTGAAATATAATACTTTGTCAAGTATAGTAATGAAAGTAAAGAAGATATAATAAACATAATCTGTTAGCTTGGCATAAAATTGAAGTTGTATAATTAACAAATAAACTGTGGAGGATGAAAATGATAACAGGCGAACTTAAGAATAAAATAGATAAAATATGGGAGATATTTTGGACGGGTGGTATTACAAATCCGCTTGATGTTATTGAGCAATTTACATATCTGTTGTTTATAAAGCAGTTGGATGATGTAGAGACAACTAAGGAAAATGAGGCAAATTTTCTGGGATTTGAATATGAGTCCATGTTTCCGGGGGATTGCCAGAAATACAGGTGGAGCAAGTTTAAAAATTTAGGTTCTGCCGATGAAATGTATGACCTTGTGTTGAACGGTGTATTTCCATTTATTAAAAATCTGCATCAGGATGGCGAGTCGGCATATTCTAAATATATGGGTGATGCAATATTCAAGATACCGACGGCGGCAATGCTTTCAAAAATCGTTGATGGAATTGACAATCTCGGAATTGGTGACGAAAAAGATACCGACACTGACTCAAAGGGAGATTTATATGAGTATCTTTTGTCAAAAGTTGCAACGGCAGGAACTAACGGACAGTTTAGAACTCCGCGTCATATAATTAAGATGATGGTGGAATTAGTACAGCCAAATCCGGATGATGTGATAATCGACCCGGCAATGGGTTCAGCAGGATTTTTGATAGAAGCACAGGAGTACCTGCGAAAGTATCATGAGGAGTCATTTTATGATGAAGCATTTAAGGAACATTTTGCTAATCATATGTTTTATGGAAATGACATGGATAGAACAATGCTCCGCATCGGAGCGATGAATATGCTTCTTCACGGAGTGGACAATCCTAATATTTCTTATAGGGATAGTTTATCCGAGCAAAATAAGGATGTTGAAAAGTATTCACTTGTACTGGCAAATCCACCGTTTAAGGGAAGTTTGGATTATGAAGCTGTTTCGGCAGATTTGTTAAAGGTAACAAAAACAAAGAAAACAGAGTTATTATTTTTGGCATTGTTTTTGAGAATACTAAAAAAGGGCGGACGGGCAGCCGTTATCGTGCCGGATGGAGTGTTGTTTGGCAGCAGTAAAGCACATAAACAGATAAGAAAAGAAATTATAGAAAATAATAAACTGGATGCAGTTATCTCTATGCCAAGCGGTGTGTTTAAGCCATATGCAGGAGTGTCAACTGCGATATTGATATTTACAAAGACCGGTTCGGGCGGAACAGACAAAGTCTGGTTTTACGATATGAAAGCCGACGGTTACAGTCTTGACGATAAGAGACAGGAAGTGAGCGAAAATGACATTCCGGATATAATTGACAGATTTAAAAATCTTGAAGCGGAAACAGAGAGGGAGAGAACTGAGCAAAGTTTTATGGTCGATTTTGACGAAATAAAAGCTAATGGATATGACATTTCCATCAATAAGTATAAGGAAATAGTGTATGAACCAGTTGAATATGAGCCGGCGGATGTGATTTTTGGGAAAATTGAAAAGATAGAGAGTGAAATTCAGAAAGAAATGTCAGAATTGAAAAAGTTGTTAGAGTTGTGATGGAGGGGGGACGAATATGGACAAAGACCCATTTAGGGAATATACAAATATGTAGGACAGATAAGAGATTACAATGTTACAAAAAAGAATGGGTACTTGATGGTGCAACTGTTCAAAAAGGTATTCACGAAACTACTGAGTAACTTGAATTGTTTCTTAGAGATTTATTGTTGAATGAAAAAAATAAACTTAATAATCGAAATTTGGAGGTAAAAAACATGAGGAAACTCGATAATTTTATTGATATGATGACTGGACACTTTAATAACAAAGAGCAATTTGATAAGATGCAGAAAGAAGGTAAAATATATCCTTATGCAGAACACATTAATACAATCTGTAATGGAAAAATTTTGAACCTTCCTAAAGATTTTAATGGTAAATTTATTGTTGAGGAAAGCTACTATGAGACAAATGGGAAACGCCATGCTTCCCCGCATCTTTTCCTTATTACAGAGAGGGAAGATGGAATTGTACTGTCTTCTTATGAAATACCTGAAGGAGAAGATAAGAGTACATTTTCATATGGTTCTATGAAAAATGTTGATTACACTGAATTGAAAAAATCCGAAAAATTTACTCCTGCACTCTATCATGAAAAGGATGGAATCTGGGAAGGAGGCAGTATAAGCCAGTTTACTCCGGTAATTATGTTTAAGCTATGGGAAAAGTTTTCCGATAGCTGCCTGGAAGTATCTGAAAGCATGGAAATTAACGGAAAAAGAACTTTTGGATATGATGAACCAATTATTTATAAGCGAGCGTAAAGCGAGGGATGCTTCTTGACTGAAAGTCAAGAAGATGGGGAATAGAAATGCTGAAAACTTGATAAATTCGGATTTGTAGGGATTATAGTTGTGTATGAAACTAAACTATTAAGTATGCAAAAAAAGACTATAGAATAATTAGTCATAAAATAATTAGAACAAAAAAGAAACGAGCAGCCCGCTTTAGTAATAACTGTACGGTAAAAACCCATTTCTTATTAAATACAATAAATAAAGTCATGGGATATGTCAAGACTAAAAGTAAAAGAAAGTTTAAAGGTGAGGAAGAAGATGGCTAAATTGATTGAGATTACTGGAAAAGCTTTGTCAGGGGAATGGGGAAAGGATGATGAAACAGGTAATGGTGTTCCAGTTCTTAGAACAACTAACTTTACTAATGAAGGTATTATAGATTATAACAGTGTGGTTACCAGAACAATTACAAAGAAAAATATAGGAGAAAAGTTTCTTCGTAAAGGAGATATTATAATTGAAAAGTCAGGTGGGAGTGATAAGTTTCCAGTTGGTAGGGTTGTATATTTTGATGGTGATGATAATACATATCTTTTTAATAATTTTACTGGCTTGCTCCGAGTTAAAGAACCTAAAATGTGGTATCCAAGATATGTATTTTATTCATTGTTTGCAAATTATAAGCGTGGTGGAACCAGAATGTTTGAAAATAAGACTACAGGACTTCATAATTTAAAAACGGATGATTATGTGTCTAGATATGAAGTAACTGAAATTGATATGATTGAACAGGTTTCAGTGTGTGATAAGCTTGATAAATTGTATGAAATTATTAATGAGAGAAAACAGCAATTAGAGTTATTAGACGAATTGGTGAAAGCCCGATTTGTCGAGATGTTTGGTGATGCAAGAAAGAATCCTAACAAGTATGATACAGTATCATTTATTGATATTGTTGAATACATGGGAGACATTGGTTCGAATGGTGCAAATAAAGTGGTTGTTGATCATCTTGATATGAAGGACAAAGAAGATTATGCGATGATGGTTCGATTTACAAACTTTACCAAGAATGATTTTACGGATGATGTAAAATATGTATCAAAAGAAGCATATGACTTCTTTAAAAAGTCTCAGATATTTGGCGGTGAATTAATTATATGCAAGATTGGTAGTGCAGGTCAGAACTATGTAATGCCATACTTAAATCGACCAGTATCTTTGGGATTGAACCAGATTATGGTGAGGATTAAAGATAATATTCTGATGCCGTATTTGTACCAGTATTTACATACAGATTATGGAGAGTTCTTGATTTCTGGGTGTATAAATGGAGCAGTGACAAAAACAATCACCAAAACAGAGTTAAAAAAGATACCTGTAATGCTACCACCAATGGAACTTCAAAGAGAGTTTGTGGCATTTGTAGAACAAGTCGACAAATCAAAAGTTGCAATTAAAAAGTCATTAGATGAGACACAGATTTTGTTTGACTCATTGATGCAGAAATATTTTGGATAAAAATTGAAAGGAAACAGAATGTATGATTTTGTATCATGGAAGTAATGTGCAGGTAAGTACGCCTAAAATACTTGTTACTAATAGGATGCTTGACTTTGGTGCTGGTTTTTATACAACCTCAAATAGACAGCAGGCTGTTAAATGGGCGAAAACACAGACTATTCGACGAAGAAAAGGGAAACCGATTGTTTCTATGTATGATTTTAATGAAGAAAAACTGGACGGAATATCTGTTTGCAGATTTGAATCGGCTGATAAAGAGTGGTTAAATTTTGTTACTGATAATAGGAAAGGAAAGTATGTTGGTGAAAAATATGACTTGGTAATAGGACCGGTTGCAAATGATAATACTATGCCCGTTATAAGTAATTATATGTCTGGAATAATTGATGAAAAAACAGCATTGATTTTGTTGAAACCTCAAAAACTTTCAGACCAATATGCTTTTTTAACAGAAAAAGGAATTTCAATATTAAGATTTTTGGGTGGTGAGAATGTATGACAAAAAGGACAGAACCATCAATTCTTCAAAATTTCGATGCGGAAATTGCGGAATTGATAGCAAAAAATCGTGGAATTTCCATAATGGATGCTCTTAGGATATTTCTTGCATCTAAGACGCATGGAATGTTAGAGAATGACGAAATGAAATTGTGGTATTTTAGTCCGTTGGCGGTTTTTGATATGTGGGAAAATGAAGAAGCAACAGGAGATCCGGGAAATTCTTTATATTTGCGAGGTGATGAGATTGAGTAAAGAATTTAGATTTTTTACATTTTTAATTGAAAGCTATGCAAGGGAAAAAAATATGTCGGCATCAGATGTTTTGAAGATATTAGATGAAAAAAATCTTACCGATTTTATTTTTAATATGTATGAAATATATCATGTAGAGGCCATAGAAAACGCATATATGGACATTGACAGCCTTATCAAAACAGGAAAAACAGCATGGTAGTCATGATAAAATCTGGTTAATTAATATATGAACATAATATAATTAGTCAAAAAATTATTGATTGACCGAGCTGAAAGTCAAGAAGATGAGACATAGAAATACTGAAAACTCGGTAAGTTTGGATTTTTTATAAATTTCATAAAGCAAGAATTTTTTCTTGCAATTTATTGCTATTGCAAATGCAGGTGTAGGATGTTGGTATCTTTGAAAGGAGATATTAACATGGAAGAAAAAATAGTATTAGTATTAAATGAAATGTCAGAGTATTTAACAGTAGAACAGATGAAAAAACTGCAGGAAGTAATAGTGAAAACATTTGCAGAAAATGAAGCACCTAAAACTGAAATATCAAATGATGAGTTTTTAAAAATGTTTCTTGATGCAAAGAGGATAGAGGGATGTTCAGACCGAACTATTAAATATTATAGAGTCACGATAGAGCATTTGTTAAAAAATGTGGTAAGTCCTATCAGAAAAATAACAACGGAAATGATGAGGGCATATCTTGTTGATTATCAAAAAATAAATAATTGCGGAAAAACGACAGTAGATAATATACGGAGAAATATTTCAAGTTTCTTTTCGTGGTTGGAAGAAGAGGATTATATTTTAAAAAGTCCGATGCGGAGAATACATAAAATTAAAACTCAAAAAACAGTAAAAAACATTATCTCGGATGAAGAAATTGAAAAATTGCGTGATAATTGCAAAAATATCCGTGATACGGCAATGATTGATTTGCTGTATTCTACCGGGATAAGGGTAGGCGAACTTGTAAAATTGAATATTGAGGATATTGATTTTTCGGAGAGAGAATGTGTTGTTTTCGGAAAGGGTGATAAGGAAAGACGGGTTTATTTTGATGCAAAGTCAAAAATACATTTGAAAAATTATATAGAAAGCCGCAAAGATAACAATCCTGCTTTGTTTGTAACTTTAAATGCACCATATGACAGGCTAAAGATAAGCGGAGTCGAAATAAGAATACGGGAATTGGGGAGAATGTTAAATTTAGAAAAAGTTCATCCACATAAATTCAGAAGAACAATGGCAACGAGAGCGATAGATAAAGGTATGCCGATAGAGCAGGTGCAAAAAATACTTGGACATTCTCAGATAGACACAACAATGCAATATGCAATCGTAAATCAAAATAATGTAAAGGCATCTCATAGGAAATATATAGCTTAAACAGATTTTAGCAAAGCGAAAAGATTTATAAATTCATCTTCAATGACAAGAGTTTGCTTCGGATTGACCGAGCGTAAAGCGAGGGATGCTTCTTGACTGAAAGTCAAGAAGATGGGGAATAGAAATGCTGAAAACTTGATAAATTCGGATTTTGTGAGGAGGATGAGGATGAAAAAAACATGGGTTAATATTCAAGATGTACTTTTTTTTCAGGAGGGACCTGGTGTTAGAAATACACAATATACAACGGAGGGGGTAAAACTTCTAAATGTTGCTAATTTAGTTGATGGTAAGGTGGATTTATCGACATCGGATAGATATATTTCTGAAGAGGAGGCATATGGAAAATATAAACATTTTTTATGCAATGAGGGAGATTTTGTTATTGCTAGTTCGGGAATTAAAGTAGAGTACATTGATAAGAAGATGGGCTTTATCGATAAATCAATGCTACCACTATGTATGAATACTAGTACCATTAGATTTAGGGTATTAGATGAAAATCAGTTGAGAATTAGATATTTTATGTATTATTTGAAATCTCAACATTTTAAGGGGCAGCTGTTTAGGTATATAACTGGTTCGGCGCAATTAAATTATGGTCCAAGTCATTTAAAGAAAATGGTTATGCCATTAATTGATTTGGTTAAACAAGATGAGATTATTGCTTGTATGGATAAAATACAAAGTATCATTGAGATGAGACAGCAAGAATTAGATGAATTAGATAATCTTGTGAAAGCCCGATTTGTCGAGATGTTTGGAGATACGGTTACTAATCCGTTGGGCTGGGAAGAACATAGGCTTGATGAGTTTATTGATTTTTTGACATCAGGTTCTCGTGGTTGGGCACAGTATTTTGTTGATAATAAAAATGAGTTATTCCTTACTATAAAAAATGTGAAGAATAATCATATTACATTAGAAAATATTCAGTATATTAATGCTCCTAATAATAAAGAAGCGGATAGAACAAAAGTTAAGGCGGGAGATTTGTTAATAAGTATAACTGCTGATATAGGAAGAACAGGTGTGGTTGATAATAATATAGCTGAATGTGGTGCTTATATTAATCAACATCTATCTTTAGTGAGACTTGATAAAACTAAAATTAATCCATTGTATGTTTCATATTTTCTTGAAACAGAAGGTGGAAGAAGGCAATTTGAAAGTAAAAATCAAAATGGTGTAAAGGCTGGATTAAATTTTGATGCAATTAAATCATTGAAGATTTTAGTACCACCACTGGTTAAGCAGAATATATATTTAGACTTCGTTCATCAGATAGACAAATCAAAAGTTAGCTTATACTATAAAAATAGAAAAGGCGGTTTTCCACCATTATTGTTTATATATAGTGTGACAACAATAATTAATCTATCAGACTACTAAAACAATATTGAAATGCAGTTGATTTCCCAAACCACCTTGTTTATAATAATATTAAGACAAAAATTTTCAGTATGCTTTACAGAGGATGTGAGTGTTATGTGTAATCTGAGTTTAGGAATTGAGGAAAGAGCTGAGGCGAGAGGAGAGTCGAGAGGAGAAGCCAGAGGTAAACTAATCGGAGAAAAGAAAAGCAGTGAAAAGATTATTATGAATATGTATAATAACAAATTTACATTAGAGCAAATATCACTTGCAACTCAAAAAAGTATTCACGAAATCAAGGAGATAATAAAATAGAAAAACTCGGCAGTGGTATAAAATCATATAAATAAGACTTCATTTACATTAGTTAAATTACAATAATGTACTAAAGCTGTCAGGGGAGGGTGACTATGGCAACAAATTTTGATTATTTATTGGAAAAAGAATTGTTTGGGGAGTTTGCCGAGCAGGCGGTTGAGGCGGAGAAAGCTATAGCTATATCACCTGCTACCTGTGCGATATTGTCAAGGAGAGCACTTGAGCTTGCTGTCAGATTCGTTTATTCTTATGATTATGATTTGAAACTGCCATATAGAGATAATGTCTCAAGTTTGATTCATGAGCAGACTTTCAGGGATATTATTGAGCCGGGATTGTTTGGAAAGTTAAAGTATGTAATAAAGTTAGGCAATATTGCCGTTCATACCAACAACAGCATTAAGCGTGATGATGCATTGTTGTCACTCAGGAATCTTTTTTGTTTTTGCGACTGGATTGATTATAGTTATTCTAAAGAATATCACAATAGGACATTTAAAGAAAATATTGTTCCGACAGGCAAAGAGGAGTCGGTAAAGGCTTCAAAATTAAAAGAATTATATGAGTCTTTGTCGGGCAAGGATAAAAAGCTTGATGAAGTTTTAAAAGAAAATGAAAATCTCCGTATTGAGATGGCAAAGCTGCGTGAGGAAAATATAAAGAACAGGACTTATCAGGTTGACGAGATAAGCGAAGCTAAGACACGCAAGTATTACATAGATTTAGAATTAAAAGAAGCAGGATGGATTATCGGAAAGAATGTGACTGAGGAAGAAGAAGTTACAGGTATGCCAAATGCAAGCGGAATAGGTTATGTAGACTATGTGCTTTGGGGGAAAGATAATTTGCCACTGGCTGTGGTAGAAGCCAAGAAATCAACTGTTGATCCTAAAGTTGGCAGTCATCAGGCTAAGTTGTATGCGGATTGTTTGCAAAATAAATATAACCAAAGACCGTTGATTTTTACTACAAACGGTTTTGAATTTTACTACAAAAATGATTATATGAATTATGCTGAGAGAGAAGTTTCGGGATTTTTCACTCAGGATGAATTACAGTTAGAGATTGACAGAAGAAAATTAAGAACACCTTTGGTTAATGTGGAAATCAATGATAAGATTACTGACAGACCATATCAGAAAGAAGCAGTTCTGGCTGTTTGTGATGCTATTGAAAAAAGACATAGAAAAATGCTGATAGTACAGGCTACAGGTTCGGGAAAAACAAGAGTCAGTATCAGCATTGTTGATGTGCTTAGAAAACATAATTATATTAAAAACATTCTTTTCCTTGCAGACAGAACGGCACTTGTGCGACAGGCTAAGAAGAATTTTTCAAATTTACTGCCTGATTTGACCTGTTGCAATCTGCTGGATTATAAAGACGACCCGGAAAATTCTAAAATGATTTTTTCTACATATGCGACAATGATGAATATGATAGATGAAAAGAAAAATAAGTTCGGAGAAAAATTGTTTACACCGGGACATTTTGACCTGATAATCATTGATGAAAGCCATCGAAGTATATATAAAAAATATCAGGATATTTTCTTTTATTTTGATGCTATGCTGATTGGCATGACAGCGACTCCAAAAACAGATGTTGATAAGGATACATATGCGATTTTTGACCTTGAGCGTGGCAACCCTACTTTTGCATATGAACTTGAAACAGCAGTTGAAGAGGGCTATCTTGTAAATTATTCCACGATTGAAACTAATTCTAAATTTATTGACAATGGTATTTGCTATAAGGATTTGTCTGAGGAAGAAAAAGAAGAATTTGAAGATACTTTTGACGATGACCCGGTGATTGAAGATACGGTTTTGAGTTCAGAACTTAACACATGGGTGTATAATACAGATACTATAGACAGCGTTTTATCGGTTTTGCTTGACAAAGGAATTAAAGTTGAGGGAGGAGACAAGCTCGGCAAAACGATTATTTTTGCTAAGAATAATCGCCATGCGAAAGCTATTGTTGACAGATTTTTGGCGAGATTTCCCGAATACGGTGGGGATTTTATCAAGGAAATTGACTATAGCATCAAGTATGTTGATTCGCTTATTGACGATTTCAGTGATAAAAATAAAATGCCGCAGATAGCAGTTTCAGTGGATATGCTTGACACGGGTATTGATATTCCTGAGATTACAAATCTTGTTTTCTTTAAAAAGGTTAAAAGTTATGCTAAATTCTGGCAGATGGTAGGTCGTGGAACAAGACTTTGCAAGGATTTGTTTGGCGAGGGACTTGATAAAGAAAAGTTTTTGATTTTTGACTGGTGCAGAAATTTTGAATATTTTCGTGCAAATAAGAACGGTACGGAGTCAGGAATACAGGAGTCGCTTGCCGAAAAAATATTTAATGTGAAAGTGCAGATTACAAGAGAATTGGAAAAACCGGAAAATGAAAAGTATTCAAAGTACAGAAATGATCTTGTTTCAGGTATGCACCAGATAGTGATGGATATGAATGATGACAGTTTTCGTGTTAAAAGGCATTTACGGTATGTTGAAAAGTATCGAAATCTTAGTAATTGGCAGTCATTAGAAGCTAATAGCGTGTCAGAGTTAAAAAATCATGTAGCACCGTTGGTTATGCCTGAAAAGAGCGATGAGTTAGTCAGAAGATTTGATTATCTTATGCACACTATAAATCTCGGTATATTGCAGAGGAAAAATATTTCCAAGCCAATAGATACGGTTGTAAAAACGGCAGTTTTATTGTCGAAGAAATATAATATTCCTGCAGTTCAGGAACAGAGAGATGTTATTGAAAAAGTACAGAAAGAGGAATTTTGGGAAAATGCCACGATAATTGAAATCGATTATGTCAGGACATCGATTCGCAATCTTCTTCAATATATAGATAAGATAAAAAGAAATATTTATTATACGAATTTTACTGATAAAATCAGCGAACCGGTAGAGGGACAGCCGATAAGTGCAGCAAATAATCTGAAAAATTATAAAAAACAGGTTGAGTTTTATCTTAAGCAGCATCAGGACACGCTTGCCGTACACAAACTCCGCAATAATGAGAAATTAACCCGTACGGATTTAGATACACTTGAACATATATTGTGGACGGAGCTTGGAAGTAAAGCCGATTATGAAAATGAGTACGGAGATACACCGGTAGGCAAAATGGTAAGGCGTATCGTGGGTCTTGACCGTGAAGCCGTAAATAAGGCATTTAATGAGTTTTTAAACGAGGAAAGACTGAATGTAAATCAGTACCGTTTTGTAAGACTTATAATTGATTATATTGTGAAGAATGGAAATATTGAGGATAATAAGGTGCTTACGGAAGAACCTTTCAGAAGTGCAGGCAGTATCACTTCGCTGTTTAAAAATGATATGGTAACCGCAAAGCAGATAATGATGGTGATTAAACAGATACAGGACAACTCTGTTGAAGTTGCATAAAAAATTAATTATTATATAAATTTTGTATCAACCAAAGGTTGAATGATTTTCTATTTTTGCGTTATGGTATTTTGAACTATATAAATATATACTTTTAACATAAACTCTGCAGGGTTACATATACAATAGGTAATTGTGAAACTTACTATATGTGCAAAAGTTAATTGCAGTGATGGTTTCGCAATGGCACAGTTGCATTTATGATGAAAGGAAAGTATATATGACAGTTGTAAATATAGGAGAGAAAATAAGAAAACTTAGAAAAGAAAAGGGGATTTCACAGGACACCCTTGCACAGTATCTTGGAGTGTCATTTCAGGCGGTCAGTAAGTGGGAGAATGGACTTGCCATGCCTGATGTTACAATGTTTCCGGCAATCGCATTCTTTTTTGAAATTTCGATTGATGAATTGTTTGATTATGACAGAATGAAATTAGAAGAAAAAGTTATCACAGTCTGCCATAAGGCTTATGAAATCAGAGATGACAATCCCAAAAAGGCTGAAAAAATCCTTAGAGAGGGCTTGAAAAAGTTTCCGGGAAATGTGTTGATATTAAATAATTTGTTATATCCAATGATGATTCAGGAAGATAGAGAAGAAGAAATAATAGAGATTGCGGAAGTTTTAACGGAGACACCTAATGTTGAACTTGAAGTGAAGCTGGATTCATTTAGGATTATGGCAGAGACATATCATAAACTTGGTGATTTGAGTGCGTGCAGGAAGGTTATAGAAAAAATACCGGAATTATATTTTTCGGCTACGGAATTAAAGGCAAGGCTGCTCGAAGGACAGGAAAGTCTTGAAAATGCGTCATTGCAACAGCAGGTATCAGGTTATACTCTTATAGAAATGCAGATGATAATGGCTAAGTTTTATGAAGATGCCGGAGATAAAGAGAAAGCAAAGAAAAAATATTCCACGGTTGCCAAAATAATAGATGCTTTTGAGGGAGACACTGAACCATTAGAGGGAATAAAATTAAGTGAGCAGGATGCCGTGAGACGATTTCGCAGAAAAGCTGAAAATGTGATTTAAAAATGGACAAATGATGTAATTTAAGGCATTTGCCTCAATATCACAAAAGAATAATTAATAAAAAGCAGGACCATCTTAGAAAAGACAGTCCTGCTTTTTGTATGTAGTTACAGGGACTCCAAAACTGAATTGTTGCAATCGTGATAATACAAATTCAATAATTTAGTTGTTTTACTGTCCCATTTCATAAACTGCAATAGATGTAACAGTAGGAGCATTTCCAAATGTAAGATTAAGTACAGGGTTGCTTCCTTTCAATGATGTAATCATAGATTCAGGAAGGATAAAACCTTTTCCAGCCCATGAACTGTTTGGATAGTTCTGTCTGTCTGTTGAAGAACCGTCTGCCTTATCTGTTGTTGATAACATAAGCTCTCCGGTGGCATCTTCCGAACTGTCCTCAAAGGTGACTTTTATGCAAGGTTTTTTAAACTGATTCCAGTCAAGCTGTAAGAATGTCTGATAACCCCAGCTGTTAAACTGAATCTTAGAATCATCTGTACATGATTCTTTTTGAATGAATTTTGATTCATCGGTGCTTGTCACTTTGTTTCCGTCTAATCCGATATTGCTACCATCGTTCTTTTTCCATTTTCCTGTCCATGACCAAACTGGAGTTGCATCGGCAGGAACATCAACTGGTGTAATTTCTACAACAGGATCATCTGAACGTGCTGTTATGTCTTTTGTGTTTCCATTAGAGCCTGTAAGGTTATTGAAAAATTCTGCAATATCTTTATAAAGCATAATGCATTTTTCGCGGTCAAAATAGCTGCCTGGTGTTTCCCAGAGTACCGGTAAAAGACCACGCTCTTTTGCAAGTGTTATAACATCGTTAAGGCAGGTTGTGACACCGACCTGTTTTGGATTACATACACCACATTCACCAATAATGACTCCATATCCTGCATCTGTAAATTTCTTTAATGAATCAAATGTTTCTTCTGTATGCTTCTTATCTTGTTCAGTATAGGTACCGTGTGCATCGTCACCACAGAAGCCCCATGGATCATAGTAGTGAACCGATACACTCAGTTTGCTTGTACCATTGGCATCAGTGTCTTTAGGCATCTTGTAGCTGTCATCTAAGGTGCTTTTAATATTAGTATTGTATCCGGCCAAAAGCAAATGTCTGTTTTCATTGTTTCCGCCTGATTTGCGGACAATATCAACAAAATCCTGATTTAATTTATTAGTCAGAGTATAACATTCAGCGACAGTTAAGTTTCCGGTAACACCATTTACTGCTGTGTTGAAACCTAAGTTATAATCGTTGATATGGTTGCCGAATTCTTCGTTCGCAGATTCAAAAATAAGATGATCTGAATAGCCTTTGAAGCGTTCTGAAATCTGCTCCCAGTATCTTTCATATCTCTTCAAAGCTTCGGCACGGGTGGTCTCATCAGCAATTTTATTGCCGTTTGCATCTTCAGTGCAGGCACCGAATTTACCCCACCATCCATAATCAAAGTGGTCATTGATAATAACATACATACCATCGTTAAGTGCATAGTTTACAATTTCTTCTACACGACCAAGCATTTTTTCGTTAATTGTATAGGTTGTATCGTTTTCTTTAACCATGCTGGTCCATGCAACAGGGACACGAATGGTGTTAAAACCATACGAATGTATAGCATCAATATATTTCTGTGTGGTAACGGGTGCACCCCATGCTGTTTCATAATCAGTAGCATTACTGAAATTGTCTTTTTCGTTGGCAGCTTTTGTTGCTTCCATTGTATTTCCGAGATTTATACCGATACCCATCTCTTTTTTGATAAGCTCCTGAGATGAAAGATTTGTACGCATTTTGCCGTTATCTTTTACTGTCATTTTGTCGGAAATACCACCTGCAATTGAAACTTCTCTTGCTTCACCTATATTAGAAGTGTCGTCTCCTTTGTAATTGACAGGAGATGCTGTAGGTGTTGCAGCAGATTTTTTGATAACCTTAACCTTACAAGTTAATGTCTTTGTTATGTACTTCTTTGATGAAACAGGAAGGTAGCTTATCTTACAGGTGACAGTTGTTGAACCTGCTTTTTTTCCGGTTACCACTCCCTTTTTAGTTACAGAAGCAATACTTTTTTTCTTGGAAGTCCAAGTAGTGGTTTTGACTTTTTTTACATTTTTTTTCACAACACTTAATTTTACATTTTTTCCGACTGTGACTGATACGGATGTTTTCTTTAAACTTACACTCGCTTTCTTTGCAGCTAAAGCCGGTATTGAGTTTGTGCCGGTTATAACCAGTGCTAATGCCATAGTTGAAGCCAGGCATTTTTTAAAAAATTTTTTTCTCATATAAGATCCTCACTCTCTTTTTTAAATTAGATATTCGTATTTTGTTGTACTATATAATGTAAAAATACATTGTGATTTACGGGTATATAGCATAAAATGCAATATTAACAAAGCCGGATATCCTTAAATAATAATAACTTTTATGAGAAAGTATTTCAATTATGTTTGATAATCATGTCTGATTTTTAATGCTAATTTTAGTGATTATATGCAATTTTTAATGTATTTTTTGCCTATATAAATAGATGATGTCATTTGGTGCCCCACCGTTTGAGCTGCCGCCTGAAATCTCACATACACAATCTGAACCATCACCATAATCCAATGCACCATTGCCACCGGTTGTAGAGATAATGTTTAATGCTCCTGTTCCGTTGATGGTTAATGTAACTTTTTTGCAAACAATACCCGCAGTGTAAGTAGTGGAAGGTGTCATAGACAGTACGGGTAGGAGTTGCATAATCTGACAATGAATCATTGCCGGTATAATGGCTGTTACCTGGTGTTGAAATCGGAACGGCTGTAGGTGAAGTAGTTGGTTTTATCGTTGCCGAAGGTGAAGTAGTCGGAGTTGGTGTTACAGGTGAAGAAGTTGAAACTTCATCCAAATTGCTGTCCGGAGTTTTCGTTGAAACTGCATCTGAGGTGCTGTCCGGTGATTTTGTCGAAAAGGTCTCTGAGGTGCTGCTTGGGGCTTGTGTTGAAGTTGTCCCAGTTGTGCCCGGAGAAGCTGTTGTATCGGCAGCAGGGGTTTGCGTAACCGCACTTTCAGGAGAAACAGTTGGAGTAGAAGTACTTGAGCTGTTTCTCTTTATAATAGTATATTTTTATTTTGCAACAGCTGAAGATTTGACTTTCTTTAATTTGGCAGCAGTCAGTTTTTTGGATTTTTTAACAGCATACACTTTTAAAGTTGTCGTCTTTTTGAAAGTAAATGTTTTTGATTTGCTGGAAGTAACCTTTTTAGATAAAGAAAGTTTTTTGCCGGTTGAATAGTAAACAGTATATCCTTTCTTTGCCTTAAGTTTTAGTTTGACGGAATTGTTATATTTGCCTGCTTTTTTTGAAATCGTATAAGCTTTTTTTATTACAGTATTGCTTTTTGCTTCTGTATATGAAGGGGAAGAAGTATAAAACAACAGGCTGCACGATAAAATGCAGGCGATTATTTTTTTTGTAGTTCTCATAATCAAAACCTCCTTTTGTATTATAAGTGCATTTTAAAGCATGAACCTTAAATTAACTTAAAATTTGTGCTTACATCTTATGGAAAAATGTGTTAAACTATAACAGATAAAAAGTGAATATAAATATCAAAGGACACTAAATGTCGCTTGCCTAATGTCAGACGGGCAGGTATATTTGGTGTTCTTTTTTGTTTGTATGGAAAGGAAAATGAAATGCCAAAAACAACAGGACAATTAATATTTTTTACAGCAGTGACAGCGTGGCTCATGGTATTTGTAATGACTGTATATAATACGGTGCTGGCAACAGGACAATTCACAAATGCTACATTTATAACAGCTTTTAAGACGATGTGGATAGAATATATAATAATCTTTTTGCTCGCATTCTTTGTGTCGGGGCATATTGCAAAATTTTTTGCATTCAGGGTCGTGCAGCCAGGTGACAGACCTATTTTTATAATATTTGCAATACAGACATTTACAGTTGTAGCACAGGTGTTTTTTGCAAGTTTTCTGGCATTGTTTCACTCAAATGGGGACAATGCGGACTTTATTCCAAATTATATAATGGCTTATATAAGAAATTTTGTGATGGCACTTCCAATACAGTTGTTTATTGCAGGTCCGTTAGCAAGATTTATATTCAGGAGCATTTTCTGCAGAAAAAAAGAGTAGCGGAATACAATCAGCGGGTTCGGATGTTGCCAAATATCTGATGAATCGCTGATTGTTAAAAAAATAAAAATAATCCTTGACATAGATATGTCAGTGTGATAAGATAGTCTTCGCTGTCGCACAGAGACGGCTGGAAAGTGAGAGCCTGTGCAGTGGCGGAGATTTATCTATTTTATAATAGGATAATACATATTTGGTTATATTGAGTTTAAAGAACATGGTTTGCATGAAGTGAAAAAGTTCTTGACATGATGCTGAATGTGTGATAAGATTTTATCTGTTGTCGCGATTGAGAGATTGCACAACGAAAAGTAATTTGGTTTCGTTTGAAAATGATGAAATTAAATGAAAAAAGTTCTTGACAATATCCAAAAGATGTTGTAAGATACATATCGCTGTCGCAAAAAGCGATAAGAAACAAAGTGCGAAAGCAGGAAATCAAAAAGATTTCCAAGATTTTATTTTTTGAAAGATTTCAAAAAATAAAATAAAAAAGTTCTTGACAAGCTAAAGCAAAAGTGATAAGATATATATCGCTGACGCAAACAGCAAGTCAGTAACACTGATAAAGAAATGTCAGTGTAAAAAAGGTCAGATAAAGACCTGGAACCTTGATAATTGAACAGTAAAACAACCCTGAAAATTCTAAAATAAATTTTCAAAGTTCTTATCTAACACATGCAGATAAGAACACGCGAGGTAAATCGGATTTCTTAATGAAATTCAGACGCGAAGTTGTGAAACAACTTCTAATGACAAAATTTATTAAAATTTTGTCTATGCCAAGTTTTACTTGGACAGGTCAAAACTTAAACATGAGAGTTTGATCCTGGCTCAGGATGAACGCTGGCGGCGTGCCTAACACATGCAAGTCGAACGAAGCTTGACGGATGATTTCTTCGGAATGAAACCTGATATGACTTAGTGGCGGACGGGTGAGTAACACGTGAGCAACCTGCCTTTCAGAGGGGGATAACGGCTGGAAACGGTCGCTAATACCGCATGATGTGTTCGGATGGCATCATCTGAACATCAAAGATTTATCGCTGAAAGATGGGCTCGCGTCTGATTAGATAGTTGGTGGGGTAACGGCCTACCAAGTCTACGATCAGTAGCCGGACTGAGAGGTTGAACGGCCACATTGGGACTGAGATACGGCCCAGACTCCTACGGGAGGCAGCAGTGGGGAATATTGCACAATGGGGGAAACCCTGATGCAGCAACGCCGCGTGAAGGATGACGGTTTTCGGATTGTAAACTTCTTTTCTTAGTGACGAAGACAGTGACGGTAGCTAAGGAATAAGCATCGGCTAACTACGTGCCAGCAGCCGCGGTAATACGTAGGATGCAAGCGTTATCCGGATTTACTGGGTGTAAAGGGAGCGCAGGCGGGACTGCAAGTTGGATGTGAAATACCGTGGCTTAACCACGGAACTGCATCCAAAACTGTAGTTCTTGAGTGAAGTAGAGGCAAGCGGAATTCCGAGTGTAGCGGTGAAATGCGTAGATATTCGGAGGAACACCAGTGGCGAAGGCGGCTTGCTGGGCTTTAACTGACGCTGAGGCTCGAAAGTGTGGGGAGCAAACAGGATTAGATACCCTGGTAGTCCACACTGTAAACGATGATAGCTAGGTGTGGGGGGTCTGACCCCTTCCGTGCCGGAGTTAACGCAATAAGCTATCCACCTGGGGAGTACGACCGCAAGGTTGAAACTCAAAGGAATTGACGGGGGCCC
>ENA-OWPM01000374-OWPM01000374.1-human-gut-metagenome-genome-assembly--contig:-NODE-374-length-57354-cov-4.184488_pt1 | contig 57354 bp, 56 predicted proteins | sample MGYA00248267_ERZ651852 | MGnify/ENA primary metagenome ERZ651852 (study PRJEB26924, sample SAMEA4378228) | human gut metagenome | biome: human gut; feature: human-associated habitat; material: faeces... | reverse complement strand
CCTCCCGTCCCGTGGACGACGCCTCCGCCGCCAGCCCCGCCAGCCCCGCCAGCAGCCCTACGTATTCCTCGTCCGGCAATTCCGACAGTTGCTTTAATGCCGCGGCAAAGGCACGCTCCCTCATTTCCTGCTCGGTACTGAGCCGTAAATTGCGTGCCGCTAAGATTGCAGCATGGGAGAGGCGTTCTTTCCGAAGGGCGGACTCCCTCTCGCTGCGCTCCAACAGGGCGGTGCTCTGAATATACGCCTGTTCTTGATAAGCGGAGAGACATTCCTTCGCTCTGGCCCTGGCTTGGGCCAAAATCTGATCTGCCTCAGTCTGTGCATCAGCGATAATTTGCGCTGTAATCGCTTGGATTCCGTTCATTTGCTCCCACCTTTCTCCCTCGTGCTGCTCCTTACAGGGCGTTCATCAGCAGCAATACAGAGGCCAGCAGGGACAGGATGGCGTAAAACTCCACGATACCGCATAGAATAATTCCCTTCGCCCAGTCGTCGGGCTTTTTGACAACCACATTGATGGCGGCTGCGGCCACACGGCCCTGATAGAGCGCGGAGAGCCAGCCGCCGAGGGCCATGGGGACACAGGAAACAAAGATGGTCAGTCCGTCCGTCACAGAGAGGTCGGTAATGCCGCCGGAAAAAGCGCCCATGGTAAACAGCGCAAAGAACCATATAACCAAACCATACAGGCCCTGAGTACCGGGCAGAACTTGAAGAATCAGGCATTTGGAAAAGTGCTCAGGGGTTTCGCTTAAAACGCCGGTAGCCGCCTCGCCGACCATTCCAGTACCTCTGGCAGAGCCTACACAGCAAAGTCCTACCGCAAGAGCGGCACCCAGAAACGCCAGGCCAATACCGCCAAACTGCGCAATAAAGTCAGCCATATCAATCTTCCTCCTTGATATCTACATATTTAGTGTTGATGAGCAGCGGCCGGAAGGGCTTGCCGCCTTCTTTGTAGAACCGTCCAAAGAACTCCAGACATTGGAGCCGCAGATCGTGGACATAGCAGCCCAGCAGATTCAACATGAAGTTCAGCGCGTTTCCTACCAGGGAGATGATAACGAAGCCTGCCACCGAGCCGCTTACCTCACCCAGGGTATTAAAGACCTGCGCGATGACGCTGCCAGCCAGCATTAGCGCCATAAGGCGCGCGTAGGACAGGATATCACTGAAAAAGCCGGTGGCTCCATTGTATACCGTCCCAATTAAAGCAGTGAGCTTCCCGAAGCCTTTTGCATTCCGGGTTCCCCCGTAGAGCAGCATGAGAAGCCCAATCAAAAGGACAATGGGATATCCGCCCAAATTTCCGATGCCCACCACCGCCAGGGCCACCCCTGCCAAAATAATCCACCAAGTTCCTTCGTCCCACAGCGCATCAGTCCAGGTGCCCGCTTGTACCTTCCGCACAACACTGATGGCCATACCGGTCAGTACCTGCAGCAGCCCCAAGGCCAGAGAACCAATCAGGATAGCCAGCGTATCCGTAAGGGGAGTAAAGAGCGCGGGCAGAGCGGTAAAGGTTGTGTCCGGGCGGATCAGCTTCGCCAGACGGGGGAGAAAGTCACCCAAGAAGCTTCCGGTAAGCGCTCCCATCACAAACGTACTGATCCCGCACAGGATCAAAAGCCCGGCCATATGCTCCATCGTTCCGCTCGGCCGCAGCTTCCTGCGCATAAAAATGCCACCGGCGAGCATGAGAAGCCCGTAAGCCATATCGGCCATCATCATTCCAAAAAAGAAGATGAAAAAGGGAGCCATAAGCGGGTTGGGATCCACCCCGTCATAGGCGGGATAGACATACATGTCGGTGACCATATTGAGAGGGCGGGTGAGCCGGTTGTTTTTGAGCTTGACAGGCACCTGAGGGTATTCGTCCGGCTCCGGATCAGTGGCCTCCCAGGCGGCGGAGTACTGCGAGAGCAGATGCTCTACGTCGGAAAGCTGTTCCGCCGGAACCCAACCCTCCAGAAAAAACGTGGATGTAGAGGAGAGCAGTTTCTCTTTCGCCTCCATACGTTGGATATCCTGCGTCATGCGGTCTATGCAGATCTGAAGCGCGGTCTGGTGGCCGGCCTCCTGTGCCAGCCGAGCCCGGCATGCCTCTAGTTCCTGTGAAAGTATCCTCTGCCGATCCTCAATCTGATCGATGTTTGACCGGGCGGTCCCCTTCCAACCTCGAAAGCTTGTGGCGGTAAAGCCAAAGCTTTTTAAGGCATCCCGCGCGGCTTCCCCTGCTTTTCGGTGACAGAGTACCAGTACATATTGCAGCTCTCCGGCCCGGCCCGCCCATTGCACCTGGCAGAGCTCGGTCGTCTCGGCCAGGGCGGCCTCCACCGCCTGATGACTTGCCAGGCCGGAGAGCGTCCCGAACAGCACTAATACATGTTTCGTAGAAGCGGTATCCAGGGGAACGTCCAGCCCCAGCCAGGGCGTCAGGGCCTCTCCTCTGCCCGATAAGCTTGTTCTGTTCAGCACAGATACTGTCGCGCTTTTTTTCAAGCGCGGCAACGCGTTCGACCGTTTCCTCCGCCTCCAGAACTATCTGTCGGTCAAACAGTTCCCGCTCCGTAATTCGGGGCCGGGAGGGGAAGCGACCTTTTTTATTTGTAGGGGAACAGCGCTTCAGCCGCTCCAGCGTGGCGCGAAACTCGTCCATCCTGAGCTGTGCATTTGCCAGCTCCCCGTCGCTCTTTGCGGTAAAGCCCTGCCAGCCTGGATCTGAACTTGGCTGTGTTGGCGCACGAAGTTCGACGCAGCCAAGATGCTGGAGTTTCCGAAGGAGTTCCTCACAGTCGGATGCCATGCCGAAGATACGCAGCCGTTTCATTTTGACAATAGACATGAGTCTCCCACAACCCTTCTGACAATAAGTGCGGCCGCGTCTGCAAGCCGTTCTTCCGCCTGCCTCCGCAGGCCGTCACAGGCGCGCCGCGCCTCTGTCATAATCGCGTCTGCACGAAGCTGCGCAGCTTGTTCCGCTTGTGTATCCTGTTCCCGCCTCTGTGCCTCCGCCTCACGGAGCGCCTGCTCCAGTGCGGCCTGCCCCTGCCGCTCCGCATCAGAGAGCAGTTTCTTTGCCTGCTCCACAGCCAGAGCTTGGTATTCTTTCGCCTTGTGCTCAGCCTCCTCGATTTGCTGAGCCGCATTTTTCGTCATCATTTCCTCACCGCCTTCCTGCATCTGCATTCCGCACCCCCGGCGGTTCTCGAGATATCAGTTGCAGCCTGCCGGGCAGCTCCGAATGGGGCTGCCTGACAGGCTGCAAACTTTGGCACGTATCCTACCCGGGCAGCATAGTTCCGGTATCCAGATATCTCGTGTGCCAGGAGAGCGCCTGCTGGAGATTATGGGGAGTATGGCCCCCATATTTTGCGGCGTCCTTTAAGTATTCGCGCAGAAGCGGACGATATTGAGGGTGCGCACAGCGTTCCACGATCAGTTCCGCCCTTTGCCGCGGCGATTTCCAGCGCAGATCCGCCAGTCCCTGCTCCGTGACAATTACCTGCACATCGTGTTCCGTGTGGTCGATGTGGGAACACATGGGGACGATACAACTGATCGCCCCCTCTTTCGCCACCGAGGCTGTGGCAAAGATGGTCAGTCCCGCATTGCGTGCAAAGTCTCCGCTGCCGCCAATGCCGTTCATCATCTTATTTCCCATGATGTGAGTGGAGTTGACGTTGCCGTACAGATCACATTCAATGGGGGTATTCATGACTTTATGCCCCACCTGGTGCTAAAATAAAGAAGCTTTCCAAGCTCCCAGATAATTCCGCAATCTTGGGCGGAAAAGAAAGATGTATTTCCCTGCTGTAATGCCTGACAACCCGGCCGTTTCTTTTGTTGTACCGGAGCTTCAAGATTGTGACCAGGTAGCCTTAACTATGAATAGTTAAGGTGGCTTTGCGTTCATTCTTCCCCCTATTTTGACCGGTGCAAAATCTCAACCTTTTTCAGAAATATTTTGTGAGAACTGGCAAAACCCTGTGAAACAGCGCATTACACCGCATTTCCTGACAACAAGACACTCAAATTACTACGAATTTACTACTAAGGAATGAACTTTGATGCGACGAAACACAGAGAAATGCGGACATACGGTTTAGCGCCGCTCTTTGAATTGCTCTCTAAATCACATATCTCCCGACTGGATAGGCCGTCTTTTCCGAATGGAGAAGGCGGCTTTTTCATGCACTTACATAGCCGCCTGTTTCGCCGCAGGCGGCTAAATCTATGAAAGGAGGGAACTCCCAAAATGGCGAAACCAAAGGTAATCAGCGTAGCAAACCAAAAGGGCGGCGTCGGCAAAAGCACCACCGTCTACAACCTGGGAGCCGGCCTTGCGCTGGAGGGAAAGAAAGTCCTGCTGCTGGATGTGGACCCCCAGGGCGACCTGACCAAGATGCTGGGCCAGCGCAAGCCCCATGATCTGCCCCTCACCCTTGCCAATGTCCTGAACGATGTAGTATCTGGGACAACGCCCCGCGGCCACCCGGAGATCATGCACCACTATGAAGGCTTTGACTTTGTTCCGGGAAACCGCAGCCTGTCCGCCGTGGAGGTAGGGCTGGTGAATGTGATGAGCCGGGAAACGGTACTTCGGCGGTATGTGGACAGCGTGAAGCGGGAGTACGACTATGTTCTGCTGGACTGCCGGCCCTCGCTGGGTATGCTGGTCATCAACGCCCTGTCCGCATCGGACTATGTGCTTGTCCCCGTCCAGGCGGACTATCTGGCGGCAGAGGGCATGACGGAGCTGGTGGGGACGGTGCGGAGCGTCCAGCGTCAGATCAACCCCAAGCTGAAGATCGGCGGCGTGTTCCTGACCATGGCGAATGAAACCGCGTTCTGCAGGGACATCGTGAACAGCGTGAAGGAGAACTTTGGGCGGCGTCTGCCCGTACTGGACACGGTGATCCCATCCACGGTGCGTCTGGCGGAGGTCAGTACGGCGGATAAGAGCATTTTCCAGCATGAACCCAGGGGCCGGGCGGCGGACGCCTACCGCAGACTGACAAAGGAGGTGTTGGAAATTGGGCAAAAGGAGCGCAGCCGGACTTCTGACCTCGGTAGATAGTATATTCACCACCCAGGAGGAACGGGACAATGCCCAGCGCAGTTATGTAACCGACCTGTCTGCCGCGGAGATCAGCGACTTTCCTAACCACCCGTTCAAGGTGCGGATGGATCAGAGCATGGTGGAGCTGGCAGACAGTGTAAAGCAGTATGGCGTCCTGGTCCCCTCGCTAGTGCGGCCCATGCCGGACGGCAGTTATCAGATGGTGTCCGGCCACCGGCGCAAGCGGGCGGCGGAGCTGGCGGGCCTGCCCACGGTGCCCTGTATCATCCGGGAGCTGACAGACGATGAGGCCATCATCGTCATGGTGGACAGCAACCTTCAGCGGGAACAGATATTGCCATCCGAAAAGGCGTTTGCCTATAAGATGAAGCTGGAAGCCATGAAACGGCAAGGTATGCGGACAGATTTAACTTCGGCCCCAGTGGGTCCGAAGTTGCGTTCTAACAAGGAACTGTCTGAACAAAGCCCCGATAGTGTGACACAAATTAAAAGATATATCCGCCTAACCAACCTTATCCCAGAGTTGCTGGACATGGTGGATAATTCTGTGCTGAAAGAAGCCGGCAAGTTGCAAATGGCCCTGCGCCCCGCCGTGGAGCTGTCCTATCTGTCGGAGGCCGAGCAGACCGCCTTGCTGGAGGTCATGGAGGGAGAAATCCGCACCCCATCCCATGCCCAGGCCATCAAAATGCGGAGCTTTTCCGAGCAAGGCAAGTTGAACCCTGATGTGATCCTCTCCATCATGCAGGAGGAAAAGCCCAATCAGGTGGAGCAATTCAAAATTCCCAGGGAACGGATCGACAAGTTTTTCAAGCCGGGGACGCCCGCGCAGAAAATCGAGGACACTATCGTGAAGGCTTTGGAGCTGTACCGCAAGCGGCAGAGGGAGATGGAGCGATGAACCTTACGCCCAGAGGAAAGTCTGCCCTTTTACGGCCCCGGTACGCCTGCCGCTCCCCCCTCTCACACTCTCCCCCGAAACCTGCTGTACCAGCTGAAAAGAAAGGCTTTGTCTATCCTTTTTCAGCCGGTAAAAGACCTTTGGAGAACAGCGCGCAAGAAAACCAAACACAGGCATTGTTGGACCTCATGGCGCACCATGAGGATTTTTTTGTACCCAAAATCAAAAACATGGAGGTAGTTTAATTATGAAGCGGAAACCCCTGACCCACGCGGCCCGGCTGCTGTGCGCCCTGGCTCTTTCCATGAGCCTAGCCCCTGCCGCCCTTGCCGCCGACCCGTCTGAACCCACCCAGCCGTCCCCCTGCTATCCCACCGCCGTCACCCGGAGCGAGGACGGTACTGAGATCAGGAAAATGTACGACCTGGGGCCGGAGGATGACCCCGGCGGCATCCCCCGGTCCGACTTTGAACAGGACGGCTACCACTACACCCTCACGGACCTGCTGAAACAGGAACTCCCCGCCAACGAGAGCCGCCAGCATACAGAAACCGTGTCCGTGAACAGCAAGAGCAAGGACATGGGCGCGGTGCTGGCCCTGCTGCCGCAGACAAAGGAGTTTATCACGGAGGATGGCCTGTCCGGGGTGCTGACTCTGAAACTGGATACGGTGAAGGTGGAGGTGGCCGGGTATGGCAGCTCCACCAAAACCGTGACCGCCACCCGCACCTACCCCGGCCTTGCCAACCAGGACACGCAGTATATCCCCAAGACCATCCAGGACGGCGGAAATTCCATGACCCTCCAGACCGTTAACTGGCAGACCGAGGGAGACGGTCACTTTACTGCTATGGCCTCCTACTCCGGCTCCGCCACCAGCTCCTATGTGAAGGGCTATACCGTCACCGCCGACTACGCGGGCACCGTGAGCCGTATCAACCTGAACAAAATCCGCTATGTGGCGATCTTCGAGGGCACAGCATTAGACTCAACCCCTGAAGATATTTCCGACCCCAACACCCCCGCCGACCAGACTGACTCCACCGGGCAGGAGGCCCAGACCGGAGAGAAGAACAGCATCCTGCCGGTTGTGGCCGTTGTCGCGTCGGTGCTGCTTGGAGGCGGGGCGTTCTACTTCATCAAGCGACGGAGGTAATACGATATGAAGAAACTGACCATGCTTTTGTCTCTGCTGTGCCTAACTGCGGCCCTGGCTGTTCCCGCCAGCGCGTTAGAGTATGACATCGCCGCCCCCGGCGACCCGGAGTATGGCAAGCCTACTTCGGTGGAGCCTGTTGCCACGGCGGACCGTGGTGAGCTTTCCAATGTGGATGTGAGCAAAAACGCGGCTCTGGTCCCGCCCGCCTTTGGCAGCCCCACCGCCTACACCCTGAATACCGGCACTCCGCTGACCCCCAATTTGGCCCCCGGCTATATGCTGGGCGATGGTGCCGTTATCAATGGCAGCGCCGGCACCACCGTCGCTCCGCCTGATTATTCCGGCTTCCCCAGCGGCGGCACATCCAGCGTCCTCCCCACCATCGGCTTCACGGAGGTCACATCAGACCTCTACTATCAGGGCGGCTACCTCGCCACCTTAAAAATCCCCAGCATTGATGTCAATGTGAAGGTCTATGAGGGGACGGGAAGCGCCGTGCTGAGAAAGGGTGCGGGCCATTTTGAGGACACCAGCGTTTGGGCCGGAAACGTCTGTTTGGCCGCCCATAACAGGGGCGTGAACGACCATTTTGGGGAGATCCATACGCTGGATGTAGGAGATAAGATCACCCTGACCACCAAGCTGGGCAAGCGCACCTACGCCGTGACCAGTGTGAACAAAATCAGCGAACTGGACAACTCCCTGCTGTCTCCCACTGCGGAGAACTGTATCACCCTCTTTACCTGTGTCCGCAACCAGAGCGCCTACCGTTGGGCGGTCCGAGCCGTGGAGGTGTCATAACCACCCGCTGAAAAGAAAATTGCACCTTAGACAGTTTTTGCCCTCTTATGGTACAGTTGGGACAGCGGCATCCCAATCTATCACGAGGAGGTCATTCCATGATGAAAAACAGTCTGAAACGCTTTACCGCAGTCCTTGCCTGCACAGCCCTGACCGCTGCCCTGGCTCTCCCCGCGCGGGCGGCGGAGGATCAGCCCATCCGGGTAGGCAGCTACAAGGGCACCACGCTGGAGGTGGGAGAGCGCAGCGGCTTGGTGATTGGTCCCGGCGGGCCGGCGTACACCGTGACTTCCAGCGACCCGGACACGGTGGAGGTGGAACAGGTGATGAACTTCTGGACAGCCGTTGCCAAAGCGGAGGGGAGCGCGGAGATCACCGTCTCCAACCAGACCGGGGAAACCGCCACCCTGACGCTGACCGTTGGCTCCCATGCTCCGCAGGCTCCCACCGTCGAGAGTAGCCCCGACCAAGGAGAGGCGTTGGATGTGCGGCTGGAGCTGGTACGGCTGGTCAATGAGGTGCGCCGGGAGAACGGTGTGGCGGAACTGCCTGTCAGTGAGGCCCTGATGAGCGCCGCCCAAACCATTTCCGATAAGAAGTACACCTGGCACCACACCAAGGAGGAATGCGAGGTGGCCCTGGCCTGCGGCTATCCCTATGGCTTCGGCGTAAATCTGACTGTGTTTACCGGCGTTTCCACGGAGGACACCGCTCAACACGCCCTGGACAACTGGCTCAACTCCTCCGGCCATTTTGAAACTATGATTAAGCCGGACTGTGACAGCATCGGCGTGGGCGTGACAGAGAGCGGCAGCGTGACCTATTGCTACCTGTTCGTGGGTCGCCCAAACACCCACAATCCCTACGAATAATTGAGAACTGAACACGGACACGGAGAGGTCTTTCAGCCCCAGGCTGGAGGGCCTTTTCTTATGCCCAAAAACGGAAAGGAGTTTTTCACTGATGAAGAAAAACCGTTTTCTCACCCGTATGACGGCCCTGCTGCTCGTGCTGGTGTGTATGCTGGGCCTGCTGCCCACCGCGGCGTTGGCGGCGGACGCCCCCAGCTCTATTAAGCTGGAGGACTGCACCCACAATGGCGTCCACTATGAATCTCCCAGCCTGGGGACCTGCTGGCTCCATCAGATGACCTTCGATTACAACCAGAAAAGCACTATCGGCTTCTGTGCCGAGCACGGGAAAGGCATGGGCTGGTCCCTGGAGGGCCAGACCTGGGGCAACCCCAAGCCCATCACCGACCCTACCGTGCAGACCATGATGGCCTACTACTATCTTGCCGTGGGCCTGCCCCTCACCTGGGTGAGTCGGCAGCGGGCGGACTTCAAAGCCTACCTCATGCGGAACCGGGAACTGGCCTTTACCTTCCGGGGAAAAGCCTACCGGGTGGAGATTGCCGGGGTGGATGTGTTCCCCCAGGGCTTCGCTGCGGTTGCCGGCCAGATCAGGGACTTCCAGGGCGTGAATATGCTCTGTGACATTGGCAATGGCACCATGAACATCATGTTCATCAACGACCGCAAGCCTGTTGTGGACCGGATGTTTACTGAGAAGTATGGCACCCATCAATGTATGCTGGCCGTCCGGGAGAATGTCATGCGGACCCACCATGCTACGGTGGACGAGTCGATCATCAACCGGGTGCTGCGGTTCGGCACAGCGGATATTCGGGAGGACTATCTGACTACCATCCGGGAAACCGCCGCAGAGTATGTGGGCGAGATCTTCCGCATCCTGCGGGAGCGTGAGTACAACCCAGCTCTCATGCGGCTTCATGTGCTGGGCGGCGGAAGCTGCCTGGTCCGCAACTTCGGGGCGTATGACGCCGACCGCGTGACCATCTACGAGGACATCTGCGCCACCGCCAAGGGCTATGAGTTCCTGTGTGAGCAGGCTTTGCACAGGGGTGTGAGCGGATGAAACTCAAACGGTTTTCGCTCCGATTTAACCTTGACCGGGAGAATGACCGCAGGGCGTGGGAAGCCCTGCACCGCATGGACGCCCGATCCATCAATCAGGAGATCATCGCCAGGATCAACGCAAAAGAGCAAACCGATGTGTTGAAAGAGCTGATCCGTCAGACCGTATCTGAAGAATTGGAGCGAACCGCAAAGAACAGCCGTGACCGGCCAGCAGCGCAGGCGGAAGCCAGCGCGGAGGACCTAAACACCGTGTTTGACTTCCTGAACAGTTTTTAGCGGCATCGCTTGTGATGCCGCTTTTTCCCGCCCGTCGAGGGGCATGGCATCACCTATGATGCCGCAAAAATCATAATAGGAGGTTGTCACTCCATGAGTGAAAAGGCCCTTTGTGAAGTCAATATGACCTATGCAACCATGCGAAGTTATTTTCGCGCAGCAGAACGTGCCCGCCAGCATTTGTCCGGCTTCATTGTGTTCTCTCCGGCCAGCTTTAACAAGGAGTATTCCGTGGAAAGCCGTACCTATGCGGTGTCCAGCGACAACAAGGCGTTTCGGCCTAATATGGGCGGATATTCCATCTATGCTTCGTCCCTGGATGGCTCCGATCCCTGTGTCCGCCTGGAACAGTATATGGCATCGGAGTACGGCGGCAAGAACGGCTGGCAAATTGAGCGGTGCTATATGATGTCCGATGAAGTGGAGCGGGCGAAGGCCCTCATGCGAACCGAAAAAGAGCATGAGCGATAACGAAGAGGCCAAGCCCGCACGCTCTCACACGCCGCAGGCGCGGAGGATGGCGGTATTGTCTTAGCAAGCAACGAATTGTGGGGCCACAATTCCGCTTGACAGGGGCTTGCCGCCCCTATGACCCTGCATTGAGAAAGGATGATCGTTTTGAAAAGAACACTTGAAATGAAGGTCCGTTTTACCAAAACGGAACTGGACGCCCTTACCAAGAAGGCCCGCAAGTCCGGCCTGTCCCGCGAGGGTTACTGCCGCCGCGTCCTGAACGGCACGGAGGTGAAGGAGGCCCCGCCCGCCGATGTACCTGTGCTGATCCAGGAGGTGCGGCGCGTGGGGAATAACCTGAATCAGATCATGAAGCGGGCCAACGCCCTCGGCCTGCTGGATGTGCCCCAGCTCCGCAAGGCACTGGAGGATAACCGGGCCGTGGAGAAGCTGATCGCGGACACCTATACCGTGCCTTCCGACTGACATGGCTGTGACCTCCATCTGGCCCATTCATGGGCGCGTGGACAAGGTAATCGACTACGTCCGGAACCCGGAAAAGACCACTGAGGCCGGCTTGCCGGAGCTGGCGTCCCTCCATGCTGTTGAGGATGTGGTGGAGTATGCCGCCGATGAGATGAAGACAGAGCGCCGGTCCTATGTGTCCTGCCTGAACTGCCGGGAGGACACCGCCGCCGCGCAGTTCATGGAAACAAAGCGGCTGTGGGGCAAGCCGGGGGGCCGGGTATGCTACCACGGGTATCAGTCCTTCAAAGCGGATGAGGTCACGGCGGAGACAGCCCATGAAATCGGCGTCAGGTTGGCGGAGGAGCTGTGGGGCGGGCGTTTTGAAGTTGTAGTGGCGACCCACTGCAATACCGGCCACTATGGGCAAAGAGGGCGGGCTGTTCCAAGCCTACCTGGATGTGCAGGCTCGGTTTGACCTCTACTCCGTGAGCAACGCCATCCTGATCGCGGCCCAGTGCCCAGAGGCTACCAAACTGGCCGACTTCGACAGTTGGAAGGCCAGCGGCGTGTATGTCCGACATGGAGCCGACGCCATCACCATCCTGGAACCGGGTAAGGAGTACCAGCGGGACGATGGCAGCGTGGGCGTGTCCTACAATGTTCGGAAGGTCTTTGACATTTCCCAGACCAGGGCCGCCCAACGCCCCGCCCCCGCCACGGTCCGGGATGAACGTCTGCTGCTGAAAGCCCTGATGAACAACGCCCCCTGCCGGTTCGCTATCTCCAACGAACTGCCGGAGGGCGTCAATGTGACTTATCATCCCCAGGAGCATACCGTCCATGTCCGCCAGGGGTTGGATGCCCCCACCATCTTCCGGGGGCTGGCCCAGGAGCTTGCCCGCGCCCACATGGACCGTGATGGGATTACCTGTGAAAGCCCCGATTTTACGGCGTACAGCGTGTCTTATATGCTGTGCAAAAGAAATGGCGTATCGGTAGAGGGCTTTTCCTTTGAACGCCTGCCGGAGAGCTATGCCGGGATGGACGCCAGGGCGCTCCGGGCTGAGGCGGGTGTCATGCGGGATGTGGCCGGGAGTATCTCCGCCGATATGAACCGACTCTTTGCCGCCCAGGAAAAGGCGCAGAAGAACCGAGATAACGCCGCGAGATAAGGAGGGCGCTCTATGCTCGATGAGAAGCGTGTAGTCACGCTGAATGACTACGAACAACGGCTTATGGTGCGGGGCCTGACTGACTTCCGCAACGACGCGCTCCGGGACGGCAAACCCACCGAGGATGTGGACGATCTCATTCTCAAAGTTATAGACGCGCCCACAAGACGGGAGAAACGGAGGTCTGACCGTGAGGCAAGATAAGTTCTCCAAAGCCCACCTGATCCTCTACGCCTGCGGCATCATTCCTGTGGTCTGGCTGGCCTTGCTGCTGGCCCCCTATATGGGCGGCGGACTGGCGGGACTGGTGCGGTACGGCGGGGCCGCGCTGGACCATCCGTTTCACATTGTATGGTGTGAGGGCAGTTTGAAAACTGTCCTCATTTTTCTGTTGTGCTACGCTCTGGGGATTGGCGTCTACCTCTCCACCGACCGCAACTACCGCAGGCGGGAGGAACACGGCTCCGCCAGATGGGGCGATCCAAAAGGAATCAACAGGAAATATGCGGACAAGGAGCTGACCGCGAACAAAATTCTCACACAAAATGTCGCCATTGGGCTGGATGGCCGCAGACACCGGCGCAATCTGAATGTCCTGGTGGTGGGAGGCAGCGGCGCGGGCAAGACCAGGTTCTACGCCAAACCCAACATTATGAACGCCAACACCAGCCTGATCGTACTGGACTGCAAAGGTGAGATCTTGCGTGACACCGGGGGACTGATTGAAGCAAACGGCTACGACATCAAGGTGCTTGACCTCAACAACATGGAGAAAAGCCACTGCTACAACCCTTTTGCCTATCTCCGCAGCGACAACGACATCCAGCGGCTTGTGACCAACCTGTTCAAGAACACCACGCCCAAAGGCGCACAGTCACAGGACCCCTTCTGGGATCAGGCGGCGCAGATGCTCTTGCTGGCGCTGGTGTTCTATCTCCACTACGAAGCCCCGCCCGAAGAACGGAACTTCTCCATGGTCATGGAAATGATCCGGGCTGGCGAGGTCCGGGAGGATGATGACACCTACCAATCCCCGTTGGATGAACTCTTTGACCGCCTGGAAATGCGGGACCCGGAGCATATCGCCCTGAAATATTACCGCAATTACCGCTCCGGCAGCGGCAAGACCCTGAAGTCCATCCAGATCACGCTGGTGTCCCGGCTGGAGAAGTTCAATCTGGAATCGCTGGCCGGCATGACGCAGACGGACGAGATGGAATTGTGGAGTTTAGGTGAAAAAAAGACGGCCATCTTTGCCGTGATCCCCGACAATGACTCCAGTTTTAACTTCATTGTCGGCCTACTCTACACCCAACTGTTCCAACAGCTCTACTATCAGGCGGATGTGGTACACGGCGGCAGGCTGCCCGTCCATGTGCATTTCGTCATGGACGAGTTCGCCAATGTCGCACTGCCTGATGAGTTTGACAAACTGCTTGCCACCATGCGGAGCCGTGAAATCTCCGTGAGCATCATTATCCAGAACCTCGCCCAGCTCAAGGCCCTTTTTGAAAAGCAGTGGGAGAGCCTTGTGGGAAATTGCGATGAATTTCTGTATATGGGCGGCAACGAGCAATCCACCCATGAGTATGTGTCCAAGCTACTGGGCAAAGAAACCATTGATACGAACACCTACGGCCAGTCCAAAGGAAGGAGCGGCAGCTACTCCACCAACTGGCAGCTCACGGGCCGGGAACTGCTCATGCCGGATGAAGTGCGTATGCTGGATAACCAGTACGCGCTTCTTTTTATTCGCGGAGAGCGGCCCGTGCGGGACCTCAAGTATGACATCCTTAAACATCCCAATATCAAACTCACCACAGACGGCGGGGCGGAACCATACCGGCACGGTGAGGATGTCCACAGCATCGTGTCTATCCGCTTTGACAAGGAGCTGTTGAAGCAGGCAGCGGAAAAGGATGGTCAGGACGCGCCGAAACATCGTTTCATTCTTCTCACGGAGGAGGAGTTGGAACAAAAATTCATTGAACTGGAGGAACAAGAAAATGCTGAACAACAAAAAGGAAAATAAGCGGCTCCCCATGCCCGGTAAGGTAAAAAAGGGCTTTCGCTGCTACTGCACGCTGGTAATGGCCGCGGCCCTGCTGGGCTGCTGCTCCATGACGGCCTTTGCCGCCGATGACCCCCTGGAGGTGGTCAACAATTTGTCGGAGTTCATTTTTGGTTTGATCCGGGCGGTGGGCCTGATCCTGCTGGGCTGGGGCATCGTTCAGGTGGGCCTCTCCCTCCAGAGCCATGACCCCTCCCAGCGGTCCAACGGCTTCCTCACCCTGGCTGGCGGTATTGTTATAACCTTTTCCAAAGAAATTCTGACCCTTATCACCGGCTGATGATGCCAAGTTATCCGAACACAGGGGGCAGGCCCCAAGCCTGCCCCTGAAGGAGGTGCTTTGCGTGTCGGATAATTGGGTCGTGCAAAACCTGGAAAATGCGCTGGAGGTCTGGAACGGCAAGTTGAGTGAGATCTGGCAGCTTATCACCCAATCCCCCCAGGACTTCAAGGGCGGCGCGATCTGGGCCGTGATAGCGGACATTCACGGCGCGCTCCAGGCCATCGGCTACGCCCTGCTGGTGTTGTTCTTTGTGGTGGGCGTGGTCAAGACCTGCGGCAGCTTTGTGGAGGTCAAAAAGCCGGAACACGCGCTGAAGCTGTTTGTCCGCTTTGTTCTGGCAAAGGCCCTGATCACCTATGGCATGGAGCTGATGCTGGCCCTTCTGGACATCATCCAGGGTGTGGTGTCCTCCATTATGAACGCGGCGGGCTTCGGCGCGCCATCGTCCACTGTTTTACCCGCGGAGATCGTGACAGCCGTTGAGGATTGCGGCTTTTTTGAGAGCATCCCCCTATGGGCGGTGACGCTGATCGGCGGGCTTCTTATTTGGGTCCTGTCTTTTGTAATGATCCTGAGCGTCTACGGGCGCTTTTTTAAGATGTATATGTATGCTGCGCTGGCCCCCATCCCCCTGTCTACTTTTGCCGGGGAACCCAGCCAGAATGTGGGCAAGAGCTTTCTCAAAAGCTACGCCGCCGTCTGTCTGGAGGGAGCCGTCATCGTGCTGGCCTGTATCATCTTCTCCGTGTTCGCCAGTTCCCCGCCTGTTGCTGACCCGGACGCTGCGGCGGCCTCGATGGTGTGGAGCTATATTGGCGAAATTACCTTTAATATGCTTATTTTGGTGGGCAGCGTCAAGATGTCCGACCATGTGGTACGGGAAATGATGGGCTTATAGGAGGCACATTGGATGAAACGGTTTTATCTATTCAAAGACGGGGTGCAGAAAGGCCGCATGGAAACACGGGCGGAAGCGTTAGAGATGATCCGCCTGTGGCAGAGCCGCGAAACCCACTCCTTTCTGCGCGCGGAGTTCAGCATCATTGAGGGGGAGGAGGAGATTATCCCCTATCCCTCCCACCAGAAACCGCCCAGGCAGAAAAGGGGCATGGAGCGATAAAGGAGGAAACACCACCGATGAATGACCGATTACACGATGCCCCCGCCTCGCGGCAGCGCATTGAGGAACAGACAGAGCTTGTCGGTAAATGGGAGGACGCCCGGAGAGTACCCGATCAGAAACGGCTCACCTGGTTTTATCCTGACTTCGGCTGCTATGTCCTGAACTACTATGTCACAGCGGAGCAGTTGGACGCCGCCGCAAAAGAGGTGGAGCGTCAAAAGGCCCTAGCCGCTGAACGGCGGCGCAGCCGGAAACAGCATGAACGCCAGGAGCGATGACAGGAGGGAACACATTGGAAGTCAAAATCAACCGCGAGATCCGTAATTACACGGAGAGTATGTTTTTCGGGCTGTCCCTGCGGCAGCTCATTTTTTCTGCCCTGGCGGTTGCAGTGGCCGTGGGGCTGTACTTTCTGATGAGGCCCTATGCCGGTACGGAAACCGTGTCCTGGGTATGCGTTCTGGGCGCGGCCCCCTTTGCCGCCCTGGGCTTTTTCACCTACCACGGCATGGCGGCGGAGCAATTCATCTGGGCGTGGCTGCGCTCGGAGGTCCTGGAACCCAGAGAGCTGCGCTTTGAAGCGTCCACCCTCTACTACGATCTCTTGAAGCCCAGCATAGACAAGTGGGAAAAGGAGGAATACAAGCGCCATGATTAGAAATATCAAGACCATCATGCGGCAGGACCGGGAGCCGTACCGTATCCCCCGCAGGGTGCAGGATGTGATCCCCATTCAATGCGTCTGGCCGGACGGCATTTTTAAGGTAGGCATCAAGTTCTCCAAGACCTACCGCTTCACCGATATCAATTATAAGGTAGCCAGCCGAAACGATAAGGAAACCATGTTCCTGGCCTACTCGGAACTGCTGAACAGCCTGGATTGCGCCGCCACCACCAAGCTCACCATCTGCAACCGCCGTCAAAGCCAAGCGGACTTTGAGCAGTCTGTCCTCATGCCCATGCGGGAGGACGGACTGGACAAGTACCGCAGGGAGTACAATCAAATGCTCATGGACAAGGCAACCGGGGCCAATGGCATCACTCAGGAGAAGTATGTCACCATCACAGTCTACAAGCGGGATATTGAGGACGCCCGCGCCTATTTCACCCGGATCGGGGCCGACCTGACTGCCCGCTTCGCCGCCCTTGGCTCCAAGTGTGTGGAGCTGGACGCCACGGACCGGCTCCGTATTCTCCACGATTTCTACCGGGCCGGGGACGAGGGCAATTTTCATTTTGATATGGCGGATATGGCCCGGAAGGGCCACGACTTCAGGGACTACATCTGCCCGGACGGGATTGAGAAGCACAGTGACTATCTGAAGCTGGGCGACCGCTATTGCCGGGTGCTGTTCCTGAAGGACTATGCCAACTATATCCAGGACGAGATCGTGACGAACCTGACCGACCTGGACCGCAATATGATGTTGTCCATCGACATCCTCAATGTGCCCACGGACGAGGCTGTGCGGGAGGTGGAGAACCGTCTGCTGGGGGTAGAGACGAATATCACGAACTGGCAGCGCCGGCAAAATCAGAACAACAACTTCTCCGCCATCGTCCCCTACGATATGGAATTACAGCGCAGGGAGAGCAAGGAGTTTTTGGCCGACCTGACCACCCGCGACCAGCGGATGATGCAGGCTGTTCTCACCCTTGTCATCACCGCCGACACCAAGCAGCAGCTTGACACCGACACGGAGAAGATACGCTCCCTGTCCGGGCGGTGCCAGCTGGCGGTGCTGAAATACCAGCAGATCGACGGTCTGAACACGGTCCTGCCCATCGGGACACGGAAGATCAACGCCTTCCGCACCCTGACCACCGAGAGTCTGGCCGTGTTCATGCCCTTCAAGGTGCAGGAGATCATGGACCGGGGCGGCATCTACTTCGGAGAGAACGCCATTTCCCACAACCTTATCATGTGCAACAAGGCCAATCTGCTCAATCAGTCCTCCTTCCGGCTGGGCGTTCCCGGCTCCGGCAAGTCGTTCAGTGTGAAAGAGGAAATTGTGTTCCTCATTCTCAATACGGATGATGACATTCTCATAGCAGACCCGGAGGGAGAATACGCCCCCCTCATTGAAGCCATGGACGGTGTGGGGAGCGTGATCCGGGTGGCCGCTGGGGGGAAAGACCGGCTCAACGCCATGTATATGGTGGACGGCTACGGCGAAAACAACCCCATTGTGGTGAAGTCGCAGTTCATCATGTCTCTGGTAGAGCGCATTGACCCCAAAGGCGTAGGCCCCCAGCACAATTCCATCATTGACCGCTGTACGGGGGACTTGTATGAAGAAGCGGAACAGAACGACACTGTACCCACCCTCGCCGCCCTCCGAGAAAAGTTGATGGAACAGCCGGAGGCGGAAGCGCGGGAGATCGCCCTGGCGCTGGAGTTGTTCACCACCGGCTCCCTGGACATCTTCGGCCATGACAGCACCGTGGACCTGGACAAGCGGGTGGTGGTGTTCGACATCCACGGCCTGGGCGAACAGTTGAAGCCCATCGGCCATCTGGTCATCACCGATACCATGCTCAACCGCGTCACCCTGAACTGGAAGAAGGGCAGGCGCACCCATGTCTTTATCGACGAGTTCCATGTGATGTTTGAGAACGAGTTTTCCGCCGCCTTTTTCAACTCCGCGTGGCGGCAGTTCCGCAAGCGCAACGCCTATCCCACCGCCATTACCCAGAATGTGGAGTATCTTCTGGACTCCGTACAGGCCAGCACCATGCTCAGTAACTCCGAGTTCATCGTCATGCTCAACCAGGCGGCGGGCGACCGGGAGAAGCTGGCCCATCTGTTGAATATTTCCGAGGAGCAGATGAGCTATATCACCAATGCAGACGCCGGGTGCGGCCTGATTAAATACGGTTCTGCCCTGGTGCCTTTTGCCAACCGTTTTCCGCACAACACGGAGCTGTACCGCTTGATGACCACCCGGCCCGGTGAGGGCCGCTTTTCCGGGGGACGGGCTTGACGCCCGCCCCCTTTTGATTGGAGGGATGAAAATGCCATTGAACATCAAGCCATGCCACCTGCGGGCCGCAAGGGACTATGTGGGCCGGTATCACCGGCACAGCGTCCCACCCGTGGGCGGTAAATTTTCCGTGGCCTGCTATGATGGGGACCGTCTGTGCGGCGTTGCCATCTGTGGCCGTCCCGTTGCCCGGTATCTGGACGATGGGCTGACCCTTGAAATCCTGCGCTGCTGCACCGACGGGACAGGCAACGCCTGTTCCAAGCTCTACGGTGCCTGCTGCCGCATCGGGTTTTTCATGGGCTATGACCGTATCATCACCTATACGCTGGCGTCGGAAACCGGGACGTTTCTGCGGGCCGCTGGGTTCACTTTTGACGGCATAGCCGGAGGCCGGGCGTGGACGGGCCAGCGCCGCAGGGACTACTATGTTGCCCCCGCAGAGCGGAAACACCGTTGGATGAAAAGACGGATTGGTGTGACGCCATGAGCAAAAGCAAAATTAAAACCCGTGAAAAGGGTAAAGACATTAAGGTACTGGACAAGTCCGCTGTTGTAGGCCAGCGCATGAAAAGCGCCTTCATCCGTTCTAAAAAGAACGCGGAGGCCCTGATGGATGACCGGCAGGCCACGCCCAATGAGTATGCCGCGGATAAGACAGAGCTTGCCGCCGATGACCTTGCCCACGATGCGGCAAATGTGGCCGCGTCCGGCGCGAAAACGGCGGTGCGACAGGGCCGGAAGCTGTTTCAGCGCCAGCGGGAGAAGTGGGCGGCAGAAAAGCGCCAAGAGAATACGGCCCCCGCTGAACAGTCCCACGCCCCTGGACCGGCCCAGGGTATAGCCCCGGATGCTCACACTCCGCAGCGAAACGGAGGGACGGCCCCAGAACGCCAGCGCCTTCCGCATCATAAGCACATGGCGGAGCATCCATCCGCCCAGGCCAGCATAGAGCGTCCAACGGATACCACAAGCCCTTATGTGGAGAGAGGTCGGGCCTTTGCCAAGAAGCAGGCCGAGCGGAAGCAGCAGGTCAAAAAACAGGCCGTCCCATCTGACCGGACGCCGCAAATCAAGACCCAAAACGCCGTCCAAGCGTCCCGGCAGAAGGAACTTCCCGTAAAAACGGCAAAGCAGCCCGCCCAGGCTATGGGGCAGGCTACGAAGGACACTGGCATGGGCACGAAAAACACCATCAAGCGCGCCCAGCGAACGATTAAAACTGCCCAGCATACCGTCAAGACTGCTCCACGCACGGCGAAAACCGTCATCAAGACAGCGGACCATACAGCAAAGACAGCGCAGGCCACAGCCAGAACCGCGAGAGCGACCGCCCAGGCTGCCCGCGTCACAGCAAAGGCCACCGCCACTACCGCAAAAGCCGCCGCAAAGGGCGCTTCTGCTGCGGCAAAGGCCCTGCTTGCGTCCGTTAAGGCGTTGGTGACCGCTATCGCCGCTGGAGGATGGGTTGCCATCCTTGCCATTGTGCTGATCTTCTTGATTGGCCTGATCGTCGCCTCTCCCTTTGGCATCTTCTTTTCTGGTGAGGACAGCGGCACGGGCCAGACCATGCCCACCATTGTCCAGGAGATCAACTTGGAATACGAGAGTAAGCTGGAAGAAATCGAGAGCAACGTCGCCCATGACCGCCTGGAACTGTCCGGCTCCCGTGCTGTCTGGCCCGAAGTGTTGGCCGTCTATGCCGTGAAAACTACCACCGACCCGGACAATCCCCAGGAAGTCGCTACGATGGATGATGGGAAAAAAGAACTCCTGAAAGAGATATTTTGGGCCATGAACGAGATAAGCCACCGGACAGAAACGGCGACCACTACCCAAACCGTGGAAACCGATGATGGAAAGGGCAATATCATGGTGGAAGAAGTAGAGGTAACGGCCACGACCCTTTATATTACCGTGACCCACAAAACCGCGGATGAAATGGCGGACATCTACAATTTTACCGCTGACCAGCGAGAGATGCTTGCGGAGTTACTGGCTGAAGAAAGCAACGGTATGTGGAGTGCTGTTCTATACGGCATTGGCACAGGTGATGGGGAGATCGTAACGGTGGCCCTCTCCCAGCTCGGCAATGTAGGCGGTCAGCCCTATTGGTCCTGGTATGGCTTCGAGAGCCGGGTGGATTGGTGCGCCTGCTTTGTTTCCTGGTGCGCCAACGAGTGCGGCTATCTGGACGCCGGCGTCATCCCAAGGTTCGCAAGCTGCTCCATCGGTATCCAGTGGTTCCGGGAGAGAGGGCTGTGGCAGGACCGCGACTATGAGCCACGCCCCGGCGACCTGATTTTTTTCGACTGGGACGATGAGGACGAGGGCCAGGACGGAGCGGCGGACCATGTGGGCATTGTGGAAAAGGTGGATGGCGGGATCGTCTACACCGTGGAGGGCAATTCAGGCAATGCCTGCCGGGAACGCCAGTACGCCATTGGACACGCTGAGATCTATGGATACGGTACGCCTGCCTATTGATGTATTTTTTCGCCCTGGACTGACTGGAAACAGTTAGTCCAGGGCATCCATTTAATTTCTTTTTTAAGCTGCCGTGAAATCAGCCCAGATTTCACAATGCATGGCCGTCAGGCTATGTATTGAAGTACCCACTTATGCCCCTCCCGGTTGCTTTGTCCTGCGTTGATGCAGTCAACGTTCGGCCCTTTCCGGTTCCACAATCTTATATATTTGCCACTCTTATATATCCCGTTACTTTTTTACAAGTAAATCTTCAAGTCTGACATCTGAAGCTGGACTTGGCTTTCCAAAGTCTGCATCAGGTTTTGATTTAATATATATGGGCATTCCAATTATACCGCTACTTATAGTCTTAAACCATAAACACCCACATTTGCAACATTTGTAAACTGTACCCATAAATCCCTCTTTCACATATTGCCAAGCAGGGTCTGGAAGTTTTGCTTCATCTCCATATTGATATTTACCGCAAGAACAACTCTCCATTATTTCTTCATCCTTTCTATGAGATTGTGTTCCCTCGCAGCCTCCCGGTGTTCTTCGCTGTATGGCGGCGCTGATTTCTTACGTTCCATTATACCGTCCCGCAGGATTTCCTTCAATCCCGCTTCTTCGGCACCAGCACATAAATCCTGTTCGGCGCTCCGATCTCCCAGCGCACCCGCAGGATCAGTCCGTCATCCTCCAATTCCAGAAAGGCCCGCTTGCAGGTCTGCGTACTGTGCCCCAGCGCCACGGCCAGCTCCACAACGGGAAATTAGCGGGGGTCAGTTTTGGGTATGGGAAAGGCGCGGCCTGCTGGCCGCGCCTTGGTGGGTGGTGTTTGGTTTTCCGTTTCTGGCTGGACAATGTGTGTCCAGAGGTGGGGGAGTGTAGTGCTATTTGCTGCTTTCTTCTTTCCAGTCACTTAAAATCAGTTCAAAACTGTCTGGATAAATATAAACGTTCTCGAAATATTCATAAAAATCTTGATGCACACCAATATTATAATTGAGATAATCGTCCTCATTGACTACTTCATAGTTTTCTTCTGATAGATAATAGACACCTACATCTACAGAATAGCCCATCGCCTGTATCTTTGATGTTAATTGTTGCATATCTGTGTCTTTTCCTGCTGTATCATCTTTCGTATAAATCCAAAGAGAAACGACCGGGTTTCGTCCCAGACCAAAAGTTGTGAGTAATTCTTCAGCCGTAGTGTTTTTATCAAAGTCAGGAGATGGGGTGTAAGGTGCAATAAATACTTTGCAATCATCGTAAATTTCCTGCACAGCGGGCGCTAAAATAGCCCATAAATCTTCTCGTCTTAAATAGACAATATAGTTGTCTATATATGTCTGATCTTCCTCCGACCATCTCAAATTTACATACAGCCCCGGAAATCGTGTAGATTGAATACTTCCGTACTCTGTCGCAACAAATTCATCGCCATATTTCTCAACGAGGTATTCCAGCTTTGGGTCTGTGCGGGAATGGTACATATAATCTGCGATCTGCTCATGGAGCGGACGGGGCGGGTGCAGCTTGACCCGGACGATCCCCGCCGCTACAAGAATAACCGCCGCTGCGCACAAAAATATCACGATCCGCCTTTTTCCTCTTTTTGTCATCACCTATCCCTCCTTAAAGCCTGCTCTTGGCTTATGGTAATTGTTCTTTAGTCCCTGCTGGCTTTCTTACTCCAATAGCACATAACATTGTGGCTTTTTTTGATACTCTCATCCAATTGTTCAGAATAATCAACACACATCTCTGTCCCCATGGCAAAGAATTTGATTTCTGCTACTATACACAGTTCCAATATATTTTGTTTGGTTGACTGGCAAAAAGAATTGCAAAATTCATTTGGTATATTGGTATCTAACTCTGGAAAATAAGATGTGTCAAACCATAATTCGGTACAGAACACGCCATTTTCAAAGTATTGCCTTGCTCCAATGATATGAGAGCCTGCTTTTCCATTGAAATAAACGATTTTACTATTTAAGACGAACAGTTCAATTTGTTTATCATCTTGCGTATAAAACACATCTTCTTTAGTTGGCAGCCAGTCATTCCAAACAATACATTTTTCTGAAAATTGTATCTTGCCGACAATAGGAAATATCGCTTCGCACATTTTAATGCTGGAATATTTTTTGCTTGCAATATAAACTTCAAATTTCGCAGCCATTCGTCTCAAATCCCTCCTATTATCTTTTATTTTATCATTTTTGCTGGAAAATGGGAAGTATCTTCCGGTTTACCGCTCCATATCCCTGTCCCGGCGCTGGGTGTGCGTCTGCGCCTGTCTGCGGCGGGCCATGTAAAAGGTGTTGCCCACCTTTGGCTGAAAAATGGGTAAAAAAAAGACCGTCCTCCGGGGCGTCTCCGGTGAGCGGTCAGGGTGTCAGTGTGTTCAGTTGTAAGGCCCTCGGAAGGGGGACAGACGCAGGGCGGGTGTTCCCCTTTTTGGGGCAGGCAGGGATAGGCGCAAAGCGCCGCAAGGGGTGCAGCCCCTTGGACGGAACGAAGCGACGCAGAAACGGCGGGTTGCTTCAATCTGCAATCCGTCGCTTTGTCTCGCAGAGCGCACGAATACATGGCCGTTAGGCTATGTATAGAAGTGCGCCCTTGGTTCCCAAGGGATTTTTTGCCGGTACAATTTGCCGACAAATGGGAATTGTTATTTCCACAAATCGTTTATTTTGTCTGGAAGCAAATCTATGTTATCGCCCAAAATGGTTACATCTTCTTTATCAATCATAATCGGAACATTGAAATAATTTCCACTATTATCAATTCCGTACAATTCTCCATTTCCGTTTGAACCTATTATAATATGATTGGGTAAAAAATCCTCAATACAATAATCATCATTTATTTCCTGCAATTCTTCCAGAGGGTACAGTTCAAGCCAAGTTTCTCCAATATCGCCTTTCCCACCATTATGTTTTTTCATAAAACCTACATATTGCTTTGGCAAAATGACATTGTTAATACGCTCAATCTTGCCTCCAACATAAGGTTCATTAAACACAAATTCCTTCCAATTATTCACACTTAGTCCTCCACTGAAAATTGCAATGTGTCGCTTACCTTACTCATTTTAACCTCTCGGCGGTATTGCGTTCCCTTGCAAAGTTTCTCGCTGCCTCCCGGCGTTCCTCGCTGTATGGCGCGGTCAGCCGGAAACAGAAGCGGCCCTTGTCGATCTCAAAGGTCTTGCAGCCCCAGCCGTCATCGTCCGTCTCCTAATAATGCTCTGGCCAGCAGCGGGCATAGACCGCCAGCCTTTTTCTGTTTTTCTCTTGATTTTTATTAGCTGGCCTTAGTTCCTAAAGGGATTTAGTCCTCTGCTTCTAAATCTACGATTTCCTGTATTTGATGTGCAATTTCTTTATATTGCTCCAATAAATTTTGTAATAGAAATGGAGTTACTTTTCTTTCTCCATTTTCCGATTGTTCATATATGTCCACATCAATTTTGATAGCTTCAACTTCATGCAGTAAGTTTAACAGGGTGATAATTCCATCTTCATCAATGCAGTCACAAACATAAACAAAATCGTTGTGTATAATTTTGAAACGGAGATTTGATATAGAAGCGTCAGGATCAAATTGCCTTAATATTTTAATCACATCTGCACAAGGAATATTTGTCCTAAGTTTTAGCCCAAACATACCCATCCAAAATCCCTCCTTTCCAACAAAATCTATTTGTTTGATAGCAGCTTATCTTGCTATTTCGCCAAAGCCCATTTATCATTTACTTTTGAAAAAGTTAAATTAAAAGCAGTATTCACATAAATACCAACATATCCAACTATAATATTTATAGGAGTGATTTGTACCCATGATGGTTCAAATTGGAAATATTTAATACCGAGCTTGGCCTGTCTTTCATATTCGTGCTTGCTATTAGCTTGAGCAAGATTGTCAATAATATTGAAATTTTCAAGTAGGTTAATTAGAACATCTCTCGGAACAGTATTTGCGCCATAAAATTCTATTCCTGTATCTTCATCGGTAATTAAATTCGGTACTGCATCTTCTTTTTTTATGTTCTCAATAAGCGGTAAAAAGTTGAAACGGTTGAAGGGGAAATTTGTATTCATAACATACCTCTAAAGTCCTGCTTTATTGTTTTCGCAATCTGCTAAATCTCTTGGTGCTATTGCGTTCCCTCGCAAACTTCCTCGCCGCCCCCCGACGTTCCTCGCTGTATATCGCGGTCAGCCGGAAGCAGAAGCGGCCCTTGTCGATCTCAAAGGTTTTGCAGCCCCAGCCGTCATCGTCCACTTCCCGGCAACACTCCGGCCAGCGGCGGGCATAGGCCACCAACCTGTTTCTGCCGTTCTCTTGATTTTTATTAGCTGGACTTTCTATGTAGTATTAAGAATCAAACCGCTGTTGCATACGAGTCCCTGAAATTGCAAAGAAATCTTTACTTTACCTTGATGACCAGTGAAACTTTACCATCATCATTGATCGAAAGTTGAAGGGTCTTAATATATTTGTCGTAAAACTGCTGGCGTTCAGCCGAAGTCATTTCTATTCGGGTGGAGCGGAGCGCATCGTTCAACATATCAATGGCATTTAACTGGACGGCTTTCTCCATGTAATCACGCATTTCCTGCAACAGAGCGTTCGTTTTTAGTTCTTCTGAATCGCCGGAATAGAAGTCATCCAAATAGCAGTAAAAAATCCCTGAGTTGGCGAGTGCGGCTTTCATATCCGGTCCACATTTATTGTGTTCAATCATCACTAAGAATTGAGCCTTTGGTAATGACGAAATAAGGCCCCAATAATCAGAATCACTGGAAACAATGATAAAGGAATCCACGTTGTTTTCGTAATATTCCTGGCAAGCCCTCGCAGTCAGACGAATGTCCACCAACGACTTGTTTTGCTTGATACGCTCAATCAAAATATGCTCCACTGAAACAGAGGTAAACTTTTCCAAGCTGCTCCAAGCTGAAGCAGTGTGAATATCGTCAAAGAGGATGATCGAAGTGATTTTTTCAGTGTATGTGCTGTTCAGCCGCCGCAGGGTCGCGCTTAACTTATAGGGGTCTGAATTTTCGCAATCGACTACGATTACCACTTTTCGGCTGTCATCAATAAAATCATAGATGCTGTCTTTTATATAACTGCCGGCGTCTGAGACTTTGTTGTACTCGGTAAACTCGTCATTATGCCAACGATAGAGCAGGGAAACAAATCTTTTATCATTGAACAAGATGTTGCCCTGATCGCTGGGACTCCAATGAATATACATTTGATAGGGATAAAGCAATATGTGTTCATAATAGACTGCCGCTGCTTCTTGAGTCCCTTTTTCGCATAGACCATTGGGCATGATGAAAAGCTCTCGGATGTATTTCCAGTTAAGCCAGAGGGGAAATAAATGCTTGCAGTTATTGATACGGTCCGAAATAATTCGGTTAATTTCAATAATATGTGCAGGTAATTTTGTGTTCCACTTTCTGATAAAATTGACGTTATCCGCTGATAGTTGGCTGATAGAATCAGCAGGGACAAATTGTGACAGCGAAAGAATGGTTTTATATTCCGTTCTCATTTTATCATTGATGTACTTGAAATTTCGTTCAATCGCTGTCCGTATGATGCACAGATGACGAATAATCCGGGCGTTCTTGTCATTCTCTAACTGTTGGAATATTTCGAGTTGCGGTGGCTCATGCTGGTTCTCAAATATTCGTTTTGGGACACCAAATAAAGCACTTTTAGCAAAAAGAATTTTATTATGTAGTTTGTTTGCCGGGAAAGAAACTGGATAAAAGAGAAAATGTCGATTGTCTTGAAGATGGGGCGTATTTTCAACCAGCCTGCCCGGATTTCTCCACAAGGGAGAGATAAGTAGCAGACCGGGAGCGCCGATCTTCCTCACTCTCCGGCTCCAGATAAAGGGTCTGAAATTCCTCAAAGGAAACATTAAATTCAATGTCCACCTCATAGCCGCGCTTGACCCGGACCGCTTTCACAAACTGCGCCGCAATCATTTTCTTTGCCTCGAAGGAGCAATTATCATACAACCCCGCCCAATCCATTAACTGGGCGTACTCCTGCCGCACCTGTTCAGCGCCGGAAAGGACCTCGCGCAGTTCGGCTTCCGCTGTCCGTATTTGACCTTCCAATTCTGCCATTTGTACGGTAGTCTCCTCGATCAGATTGTTTAGAAGGTCTACATTCAAGCGGCTGGTCCCCCGGACCACCTTCAGCGTTTCTTCTTTCAAGTCCTGGTAGTCCCGCTGTTTCTGCTGGTATTGCTCCCTCAAAAGTTTTGCCTTGGCCTTCACCTGCTCCGCCTCCCGGTCCCGCTGTTTTTCAATCAGCGCCTGGGGCGGGGCTTTTTGAATCCGTTGAAGCTGGATGTGGATGATTTGATCCACCAGATTATCCAGTTTGGAGACGCCGTAGGTGGTCTGCCCGTCGCATTTCTCCGCGGCCATAGCTTTGTTATAACACTTGTAGCAGGAATAGGTTTTTTTCACTACCGTTCCGTCCTTCTTCTTATAGTTCCGTCCGGCGGTAGCCAGTGAGAGCCGTGCGCCACAATGCCCACAGTAGACATTCCCCACCAGAAGGGACTGCCCTCTGGTCGTAAGAGGGACCTCGCTTTGAGGGACTACCCGCTCACGCACAATCTCCTGAGCCCTGGCGAACACTTCCTCGTCAATGATTTTGAGTTCGGGCAGTACGCTCGACTGGCTTTCTCCCTTTTGGATGATTCCAATACAGATAGGGTTTTTAATGACCCGGTTGATGATACCCATTGTGATTGTCTTGCCGTCTTTCGTGCGGAGGCCCTGATCCATTAAATAGCGGTGCAGTCTCAGCGCCCCGTACCCTTCATAGACGTATTTTTGGAAGATGATTTTCATGACCTCCGCCTCTCCGGGCTCAATGGCAAGATCGCGGACCTCGTGATTTTTCTTGTTGATTCGGCCCCGCTTCACCGCCTGATAGCCAAACGGTACGCGCCCGCCGGTATAATACCCCTCCTGGGTCAACTGTTCCAGCCGGGTTTTTACCCGCAGGGAGGTCTTGATGCTCTCCCCGGAGGCTTGCCAGTAACGGATATAGTTCAGGAGTTTATCCACATGGGTGTCAAAACGCTGCTGACCTTCCATGGCGCTCCAGACTTCAATGCCCTGCTTGACAAACCACTCCACGACAAAAGGCGTTTCATCGTCCCGGCGGCCCAGGCGGTCAAACATGAAAACCAGCAGAATATCAAACTCGCCTTTCAAGGCCATTTTTTGAATTTCCTGTATTGCGTCTCTGTCCTTGGCGGAGACTTTGAAGCCGGAAACTCCTTTTTCGGAAAATTCTTTCACGATCTCCCAGCCGGATTGCCCACGGCAAAACTCCCGGCAATACTGCTTCTGCATGGGAATGTCGTCCTTTTCCACCTGGCCTACCGTGGATACACGGTAAAGGCACACCACACGCTTTTTGACAGCCTGTCCGATCAACTCAGAAATCTGCTTTATGCCTTGCATGATTTTTTCAGCCATATATACCTCTCGCTTTCTGAGAATGGTGTATATATGGCGGCCGGAATATTTTGTTTTCAAGGTGCCATTTACACCATTATTATCTCATATTTAAGCAAAATATGCAAAAAATCAGATTTTTCGAGTAGTTCCGCTGACTAAAAGAGTTTCTTTAATCACCTTGACAGCAGACGGGTTTTTCTGTCTGCTGTACCGCACCGTAACTTTGCAACCGTCGATAAAAAGTACCTCTACCTCCGTCCAGGGCTGCGCTTCTTTGGGAAGCTGAATTTTCTTTTCCATAGTGCAATCCTCCATAGTTTCGCATAATATGACAAAAACCGCCCCCTCATGCAGGTGCGGCTCTTGGTATCGTGATAATGAGTTGGAACGGGTTTCAGGAACACACTGGACGGCGCTGGCACGCCTTACACGGGAATTTCACCCCCTGCGGGTCTCGCAGGTTGCCCTCTTTGCCTGCGACGGCTCACGGCCTCTTTGGACCGCTTCAACGCTCGGACTGAGACTGGACAATCGTATCTCCCCGATATGCGGATCATCGCCCCCAGGCCCGCCACGGCCTGTTTGTGCGCGGATGGCTGCTCTCCCTATACCTCCCTTCTCAAAGTGGGGTCATGGCCTGCTCATTCCCGCACGGCTTTCCTCTCGGACGCATATCGGACGTACCCAGTGGACCTATTCAATTATCGAACTGTCGCCAGCCCGCACAGGCCCGCCGGAAAGGCGGCGGGCCTGTGCCGATTGGCGTCGGTGTCGAAAGTCCCCTCATTTTGATGTGCATTTTAGGAAGATCATCATTTTCCAACAAGCTGCTTTCTTTGCTCATTGTGCTTGTTTTTTGATAAAAAGTGGAGCGAATTCTGTCAAAATACAGTCCATTCCTGTCGATAATGGCCGACTGCAATCAGCATAGCCCGCATTGGGTCAACTTCCATCGACATAGAAAGAGGGGAGGCCAATGCCTCCCCTCTTTTCAGCCACCCATTTCTCGCAAATAGCTGGCAAGCATGTCGAGAAATTCGCTGTTTGTAGGCGGGGTTCTCAAGTCCGTTCCCGCAATGTGCGCTAAAAAGCTGTGATCTGTCCGGCTCCAACAGAAATGGATCAGAGTTCTGAGATTGCGCTCAACCGATGCCGCCGAAACTCCGAACTTCTTTCCGGTTTCTCTATAGAGCCGCTTTGTAATCAACTGGAGCTGTTCGGGATTCTCCTGGATGCGCTCAATCATGTAGACGGTGCAGCGGAAGCCGGCCAGCTTCCCGGTGGCCCCCAGGCTGCGCAGCAGGCGCTCCGCAGTCAAAGGCATTTTGAAGGTGTCGGCCTCCCGGTCGGGCACAAAGTAGAAGATTGGCATTTGATACCGTCCTTTCTAGGTGAAAGCGAGGGCATCTAAACAGATAGATTCCATAGCTTATAACCAATCCTCCACAATATCAGCCAGACTTGTTGGCGTAACAGTCCCTTTGGAAAGCAGGTCGATCAGGTGAAGGATTTTCCGACCGCTCGTTGTGAGACCGGGAGCGATAGCGGCTACTCCACTCCGCCTCTCAACAATTTTAACACCGTAGATCTCCAGGTCTTCCGCAAGTGGACTTACCAGCAGATAATACTCCAAGATCAGCGGCCCCGCAATCTTTGCACAAAGATAGCGTTTTGCGACTAATTCTTCCCGCATAAAAAGCACCCCCTGCTTGAATTTGTCTCTATTATACCGGACAAAGGAGCATCTGTGCGTGGGTGCTCATATACAATCATCGACGCGGAATGCTTGTCCGTGGACGAGCGGTGTCGAAGCCCTGGATTCCCTCACCTTTGTCACGATCCACGTTCGATTTTGTGATGAAAAAGTCCCCTCAAATTGAGGGGACTTTTGTAACGCTGGAAATAGATGCACCGGGATGGCGCTGCCATCCCGGTGCCCTAGACCACGGATGTAAGTTTAACGAACCCACACGGTCGAGGTGGTGACTGTACGGCTGTCATAGTCAGAACCGACACGGGCAAAAACAGTTACTTCAGCATAGTAATACTTGCCAGAAGGAAGGTCATACTTGAAGTCTCCGGCATTATTATCATTGTTGGTTTTGACCAATCCATTTCTGGTAGAGCCGGAAACGGAGGTTACATAATCGCCGTCTTCTGTATAGAAGACAATAGACTCAACACCCACAGAAGTTGCAATTTTACTTGATTTTACATCATAAGAGATGATGATTTCACCTCTTCCGCTCCCAGTGAGCGCTTCTGCGAAGTATCTTGAAAGTGTCAGACTGGCACGAGATGATGTCACATTTACGGCGGAAGCATAGCCATAGGTGGCAAAAAGCATTACTATCGCCAAAAATGATGCGCAGATTCGCTTCAAGTTATACCCCTCCAATAGAATCAATGATTTTCTTCATGTACTCGTCGGATATATTGCCTGTTATCTGTTCCACGATCAGACCATCTGACCAAGTCGCGGTTATGGTATCGACATTGGATAATATATAAAAAGTCTGTTGATCGTTAGAATATTGTTCGATATTCTCGGTGTCTTTTTCAAACTGTGTACCAGATAAATAATCAGCAGAAGTGTATCTGATAATGTCCAGGCTAAAAGTGGTGCCATTTTCACTGGATGCGACAAAGTTAACTATGTCGCTCACGGATGAAGACACTACTTCAAGATTCCCGGCCTCAAAGCCATTCGGGAACCACGTCGGGGCCAGACTCTCATCGATCTCCAGAGAAGCAAGTGCCTCCCGCAGATCGGAATACTCAGGCGCGTTTTCACCCGCATAGGCACCTGTGGCCTGGTTATTTTCATCTGCTGACGGCACGAAATGGAATACCTCATCAGTCCAGCGTCCAATCGTACCAAACACATCGATCCCCGCCGCTTGGGCCGCGACCATCCCGCCAAATACGGCGGCCACAGCAATCACCGCAACAAGGCCCTGTTTGAGCCACCGGTGCAAGCGGGGCCTGCGAGGGTGAGAAAACTCGGCTGGATTCTCGGAGCTGGCGTCAGGCTCGGTTTCACAGGGATACAGAGAGGCGTCAACCCCCTCCGGTATATTGTAATACTCCTGGAACTCAGCCCAAGCCTTGTCCACATCGGGGATACGGCCCGTGGGGTGCTCATCCTCTCTCTGTTCAATCACCTCCAGGATATGAAAAACCACGTCCTCATTCCCTGGCTCTGCCATCTCCATATCCATGCGCAGCAATTCCTCTAGCTGCTCGGTATTAAGCCGGTTCAGATAGGCGTATTTTTCATCGTTCTTAGCCATGTCGTGAACCTCCTTCACATATATATGACCGTTTAAAGCGAATCCTGACAAACTTTTTCACTTCTTTTTCCTTCTCTTTTTTCGCTCAGGAAATACTGTATATAGCTTTTCTCTGATTCGCTCCAGGCGTTTCTGACTGGCGTACACAGATATGCCAAACTCCTGTGCCACCTCCAGGTGGCTGGCACGGTCAAACACCAGTCGTTTCAGAAGTTGATATTCCTCCGGCGTAAGTACCCTTTCGACCTTCTCTATTACCGACTCCTCCTGCGGCTCAGGCTGCGCGGCCACAAGTTCCTCCGGGAGGTTACTCTCATCCGGGAAATCGGCATCCAGGGAGAGCAGACGGAGGAGATCTCTCCTTCTAGTTCGTTCGTTTTCTTTGAGCTTATTTTTTAGGGTGTTCATCAGCCAGCCGCCGGGGTTTTCATGCTTTGCAAACACATCAATACGGCGTAGTGCTTCATGGAAGGTATCCTGAACTACGTCCTTTGCCTGCTCTGGATCTCTGAGCACAGCATTGGCGTATATAAATAATTTTTTGAAGTGCAAGCGGTATAGACGCTCGACCAGCTCATTTTTATCAGGCATCATAGCAGCAATCACTTCCCATCGTCTTTAGTATATCATATTACGATCCCGATGGGAATTTTTCCTTCGGCTCAAACTCCTCAATGCAGACCCGGATCATTCTCTCGATTCCCTCCAAATACTCATCGGACTGGCCCGCCAGAAGCTGGTTGATGTTTGCCAACTGTGCCGCGGAGCTTTCCGTGCTCAATAGGGCATCAACACTTACATTGAGGACCTTTGCTGTGGCATAGAGCGTTTCTACCTTCATTTTCTTCTGACCCCGCTCCACTCTTGAGACAAAGGCGGTGCTGATCCCGATTTTTTCGGCCAGCGTTGCCTGTGTCAGCCCGGCCGCTTCGCGGTACCTTGCAATATTTTTGCCGATGATTTCTTCCAGTATTTTGTGGGCCATACTACCATCCTCCTGTTTGGTAAAATTATATTGCCCAAACTCACTCTAGTCGAAGCACCATTAGTTCCATTTCTATTAACTAATAAAATTTGCGAAATTATGTCAGAACAAACTATTTGGGGTCATATATAAATGAAGGTATCTTTTAAGGATATTTTATCTTGTCTATGGGGAGGGGATATGCCAAGGTTTAATACTATAACCTACTTATGAGGAGTGATAATCACAATACGTTTATATTTATTGGGTCTAGGCATCTATGCTTATGTATAGAGAGGACTCAAATGTCTCTTAAGTCACCATACCAAGTGAAAGTTGTGTTTATTTGAAAGGACGGGTAACAAGTCATGAAAAAGCGAATTTTTAGTGTGCTGGTTTGTTTGGCAGTCCTGGTATCTACAACCATGTTTCAAGTCGGAGCGTCGTATCAACCGACTGACGCACGCCAAGCTGAAATAGACGCCCTTATCGCCAAGACAGACAGTCATGTTTTAGAAGCTGAATCCATAAATACCTCAGAAGTTCTTCCCTTTATTCAGGCATCCGCTGTATACGAGCAGGACGACGGCACGCAGACTCCGGTAGATGTAGATCTTCAAATTCAAAAACTTGGTACACTTACTAGAGCTGCCGGAGGTGGAACACTATATGAAGTCAAAGCCTCCACTAAGAAAGAAGAGGGTTCCGCAGGTGGTGGCCGCAAAGTACAGGCAAACGCAACCCTCTACTGGATAGATAATCTTGGCCCAGTTAATGAGCTGTACCGGGTTAAAGGCGAGTGGATCAACTCTTTGTATGACACTGCCAATCCCGAAAGTGCTGGAGTACTTTACGGGGAGTTCCCCGCAAATGTCCCTGGCGATAGTTGTGTAGCTAAGCATCCTAACGCCATGTCTTTTGATTACTATGCTGATGACATTACCGGATATACTCTAGGCGTACAAACATCGATAAAGTGCGAAAAGAATGGAATCCTCTACCTTATTGTAACCAGTTCAATATTCTCGTAAGTTACTCAGGAGAATTATAGTACTATGAAACTTGTAGCTCCGATTATCAGGACAATCATTTTTGGGTGTATCAGTTGGTCCGTTCTATTTGCGACTAGGCTATTGATGCTACCATTTGATCTGTCTCCGTATGTTTGGCTACTCATACAGGCTGTTGTTTCGATAGTTGCAGGAGTTTTGGCGGGATTGTTATTGCGGGGGAAACTGTATTCTGCCCATCTTGAAATTAAAAGCCTATTGGTGACTTTACTGCCATACATAGTTACTTGGATTGCTATAACATTTTTCATTTTTGCGCTATCGATGGCCAGAATATACAATTGCTTACCTATGTCACACCTAATTATGTCTATTTCCGAATTTATGTCTCCCAGTAATCCAGATTCGCTCTATATACTTATCTCTATCTCATTATTCGATCCTACGGTACACGGTTTCTTAACTATCATGGGTGTAACCTTTCTTGCCAGTTGTATACAGTGGAGGACACCAAAGCAAGTCACAAAAAGTAACTGAGTACATATTAGGATCATCCTTGACAAATGTTGATGAGATGAGATGTGTTGGCCATTAAGTACTACATCCACAATGCGACCTATATATCTTTTTTAGAAAATGAAGATTTGTTGTTCTTTCTTCATGATTTGTAGTACAACTGTTCAAGATCAATAAATCCGTTAGGTGCATACTCTGGCACTACCACGTTGTTCTAACCGCTGGAACAATGGCGGAGCAGTGACTTCCTACCGTTTCGCCTCTCCACCACAATCTTCTAAAGGAGTCATTTTCCGCCGTATTCTGGACGAGCATTTTGAGGGCATTATCGCCCATGCCACCTTCAACATCTCTGCCGGCAGGATCGAAGGGATCAACAACAAAATCAAGACCCTGCGGCGCAAGGGTTATGGCTATCCAGACGATGATTACTTCTTCCTCAAGCTCTTCGATGTCAGCCGAAAGCCTTACATCAGGAATCCTTCATCCCACAATGTTTATGATTGACCCAAAATTTTCTTGGAATTATGTCAGAACTTGTTATGCCCGGTCATATATAAGTAGAAGCGCTTAAAAAGTCAACCCTTAGCATACCATAATGTTTTTAGGAAAGAAGGTGTCTCCCTTGGTTTAGTGTTATTTTTGTGAGTTTTCCGAATCAACGCATCCAAAGTCTATATTTTAAAAGGAGTATCATTATGAAAAGAGCTATTTCTATGATCATGGTACTTGTATTGGCCCTTTCTATGTGCGTGGTTGGCGCGTCCGCAGTTGAATCAGATGCGATATCTGAAACTTCCGCAACCGTTGGTAATGAGCGGGCTTCGTGGGGATACGTTAAAATTCGGTATGATCCAAACGGTGCATGGGGCGAAGGATCAATAAACACCTATGCCGGTACTGCATATTACATGTATGTAAAAGTCTATGCCACATACAGTAATGGCGATGCCGATGGCCCCAGCGATACCGCTTCTGGCTACAATAAGGAATCCGTGGTAACTGACAAGATTTATGAAAATGGCCCCTACCGCCAGTATTTTGTATCAGGAAAGATAAGAGATACATCCTCTTCTGGATATCAGTATGGCAACGAGGACTCCCCGCTGTTTAAATAATCTGTATCGGTTAGTTTCTAGATCAGAAATGATGTTGGTTTTTGAGTAATAGAAAGCACATATCATGCACATTATTTGTGCATGATATGTGCTTTCTAATAAACATTTGCTGAAAGGATTCCGGTAAGATGAGACATAGTAAGATAAATGGACTTAATTCTCGCTCTACTACCCTCCGCGCAGCAATAGTTCCTACCGCATTTCTTTTATTTGTAGGTATAGTCTTTCTTGTATATTTGTTACATATAGATAGCTCTAATTCCCATACTAATACATCAGAACTCATTAAAGAAACACCATTTGAAAATTTACATCCTGAATTTGAAAATAGCTATTATATTGATGTATACAATGATAATTCTACAGATCAACTTAAAGAAAAGAATACTATTTTCTTATCTGATGCTAACAATCCGATATATCTTGAATTTGCCGAAGTAGGTAGCAGTACTCAAGTCATTATGGTGCTCTATTATGATTATGTGCCAATTAAATTTTCTATAGATGGCAAAAACTACGTTGAGAGTTATACTTTCGATGCTACAGATAGTATGAAAGTTACTATACCTGTATTTTTAGATGAAGAACAGCTAAATAGAGATGATGCTCTCCACAAACTTTTTGTTACTTTTACAGTTTCTCCAAATCACCACGCCGCTGAATATGATAGGGTAACTAACTTTTATGGCGCTAATGCAGTTTATGATCTAGTTTATAGCTTATCTTCTATGGAGCCTGTATTTGAATCCGAAAAGCAACACGATTATTTTATTCCTGACGGGAATCATATGGATAGCTTCAGTCCATTAACGCTAAACACCGATTATGGAGCCAAAGAATTGATTGAAAATGACGGAATTTTGAGACCAGAGCCTCTAATTGAACATAAACAAGGAACTCCCTTCAAGCTAATGTATTTTTTAGACAAGAGCGAAGCATCAAATACACTATTGATAATAACTATAAATTTTTCTCAAGCTAAAGTCAATGGGAAAAATTACTATGCGCTTTCGCTTGATGGTAATGCAGGAACCGCTTATGGAGAAATCGAAATCGCTCTACCAAACGAGCCAGGAATGTACGAAATTATTGGATATGCAATACAGAACCCATTTTCCCCAATTACTTCTGACAAGGTTCTTGTAGATAGTAGCTATAGATTCACACTAAATCTAACATAAACATAGAAATTGTTGCCTGTCTTGTTAGCAACAGTTTTGTGCGTTATGTGTATCGGCGTGCAGGTATCATAATTCCCCAAAGAAATCAATTCAGTGAAAGCCAGATCGCCGCGCGTGAAAATGTAAAGCTCGAAACTCCCCTCAAATTGAGGGGAGTTTCGGCTGTTTACTGGAAAATATCCGGCCGCCCCAGGGTGGTAAAGCCGCTGGCGGCAAACTCCGTCACCACCACATTGTTTTGTCCGCTGGAACAATGGCAGATCAGCAGTTTCCCGTCCTCCCTCCGGCCCACCACGATCCCCACATGGGAATCGTCCGGGTAGAAGGCCAGGTCTCCGGGCTGCGCGTCCGCCTGGGAAACAGGCGTGCAGTAGGAGCGCTGGGCGGTGGCACCGCCGCCACGGCCCAGGATGTATTCGCCGCCCGTGATGTTGTAGAAAATCCAATCCATCATGCCGGAGCAATCCAAGCCGTAGGGGCGGTAGGTGCCGGTGGTGGAACTGCCCGCGGCGGTCACTTCCCGGAGCGTCCCCCACCGGCTGTCCCAGCCAATGACCAGGGATTTTCCGCCCCAAAAATATCCCACCTTCCCAACCAGGGAAAGCGCGGTCTCCACCGCCTCCTTCCGGGCCTGGTCCAGGTCAGCGGGCAAGGCGCGGATCACCTCCAACAGATCGGCGCTGGTGATGGTGAGGCTCCCGGCCAGGGAGGCCAGGGCCTCCTGGTCGGACAGAAGTTCCGCTGTTCTGTTCATCCGTGAAAGCGTAGACGGCCCGCATTTCATCGGCGGTCTTAGGGGTAATGGTGATATGCAGGATGGATTCTGTCCACCCCTCACTGTCCTCGCCGCCCGGATGGTCTATGGTCTCTACTTTAGATGTGATCTCCGTCATGTCCCAAAATACAGCTTTCAAAAGGTCCACCCGGTCCTGGTCCAGCGTGGCCACATCCACGCCTGTGTCCTTCCCAGCCGTATGGACGGCGAACACAGCCAGGACCTCGGCCCAGTCCGGCCCCTGACCGTGGATCACAATATCGTCGTCCCCCCCCGCCTGCAACGCCTCCAGCTTGGCGTTGTATTCCACATTGACCGCGGCAACCGCCTGTGAGACAGAGACGGTCTCCGGGGCGCTGGGCTCGCTGGTAAAGAATATCCCAAAGGGGGAACTGGCGATGGCGGCAATCAGCACCACGACAACGAGAACGATCAAAACAACAGCGCCGCCTGCCAGCCCGATCAAACTCCCCATCATAGCGGCCACGGCCCGGACCACCGCTGCCGTCAGCCTCCGGCCCAGCTCGGCGGCTCCCTTTGCGGTGCGGGCCGCCTGCTGGGCCAGGCGGCGCTGGGCGGACTGCCGGGCGGCCTGGGCAGGTTTTTGGAACGCTTGGACAAATCGCCGGGCAGGCTTCTCGGCTCCCCGGACCTTGGGCCCCAGAGGCGCCTTGCCTCCCGGCAAGGGCGCGGCGCGTCCCTTCGTACCTGGGGCTCCGGTCTTGGGGGTTGCCCCGCCCATGACAGGGCGGCGAACATCCTCCCCTGGCCTCCAGACACCCGGACCGGACCGCCGCCCCTCGCCGGGGCGGCCCTCACCGCGATATGCGGCGGACCTGGGCCCGCGGGCTGGCTCCCGCCCCGCCTTTGCGGAAGGTGCTTCCGTCGGCAAGGCATCCGGGCGCGCCTGTCCCTGGAGGGCCTTGCCCCGCCCGCGCTCTTTTGCCGCCATCCGGGGGCGCTCCCGGATGGGGACCGCCTGCTGTCCGCCTGGGCTCCGCTCCCTGGGGACTGTCCCTTGCCGCTGGGGCCTCTGACCTTCCACCGGCCTCCGCTCCTTGGGGGCGCTTGTCGGCTGTCCCTGGGGCGGGACCTCCCGTTCCGGCCGGCCGTCTCTATTTTCCTTTGCGCTCTGCGTATTCCCGGCACCGGATTTCCTCTTGTGGTTTGGCCGGAGGGCCTGTATAAATTCATCCGCGCCCTGAACTCCGGCCTGTTCCACCTGGTCCACAGCATAGGAGCCGTTTTCGGCCTCCCGCTCTTTCCGCTGGTCCACTTCCCGGACCAGCTTCTCTTTCATCAGCCGTCCGGCCTGTCTGGGCGGACCGGCGCTTTTTCGTCTGCCCTTCGGCTTGCCCGCCTTGGGCTTTTCCTTGATCTCCGGCATGGTTCCTCCTTACTCGATACATTAAAAAAGAACTCCCCTCAATTTGAGGGGAGTTTTGACATGGCTTCACTTGTCTGTGGGAGTGGTGTTCCACAGTTGATACAGGGCCCCGGTCCGGGGAAACTCGTTGGCAAACGGGACAATAGCGCCGCCGACACGGAGCAGGCCGTGACCGGCCTCCGCGTTGGTGACATAGCCCATCTGGTTTTCCGAGATATTGAGCAGTTTCGCCAGCTCCGCCCGGTCTGTGGCGGCCTGGTTGAGAAGCACCAGAAACTCACTGTTGGCGAACATGAGCCGGGCCGTCTCGGAGCGCAGGCACTCCTCCACATTCTGCGTGGCGGCGGTCAGGGCCGCGCCGTACTTGCGAAACCGCTTCCATGCCTTGTAGAGGAATTGGGCGGAGTAGTAATACTTGAAAAACAAGTGGGCTAAACTATAGACGCCTTACCGCCTCGCGGCGGCGGGTTTTCCATAGCTCGCCCCCGAACCGTACTTACACCTCTCGATGTATACGGCTCTCTATTTATCCACCCTACGAATTTGTGATTGTTTTGTAGCAGTCCTCGCACACAATCAGCGTCTTGCGGCGCTTTTTCAACATAAATTGTTCCCAGGGCTCGTTGCCGGAAAGACTTTTCAGGTTCTTCACCTGGTAAATCATAACCGGGAGTTCATTTTTACAGCACAGCTCACAGTATCCGGTCATAAATCTGGCAATGACTTCCTTGGGTCGGATGGAGTATCTATAGTCCGGCGTTGTGTCCATGTCTAATTTAGACGGCGCACTTTTCCGGAAACCGTTATGGTAGAACTCGGCCCGTTTTATCCCGTGTTTTGTTTCGTATTCTATGCCAAATATGCGGTCTCTCGTATATTTCTTCTTGACTTTCGCTGCGGAGCACCGCATTTTCCTTGCGATAGTCTTATACATGCTGTACTCCATGACATAGCAAAACTTGTTCAGGACAGATACATTCCGTGCCAGACGATAATAGTTGTAGATACCCCGGATTTCTCCGTTGAATTGTGCGAGGATTTCAATAGGTTCTTTGTTTTGCAAGCCGTTCCTTGCCACAGGCATCCAAATTTCTTTCCCCGTGCCATCCTTTTGTATATTAAGCGCCCTATACTCTTGCAGTTTACCCATCCATTTTTCCTTTGGAAGCAGGAGGACAACGCGCCCATTATAGGCTCGCTTTACGCCGCCCTTTGTCTTTTTGACCGCCTGATTCTTGCTGATGGTGATGTCGTATCCCAGGAATCTTGCCTTGTCATGTCCGTGGGTAATCAGGGTTTTCTCAGGCGACATGGTGAGGTTCAATTCCTGTTTCAGAAATTCACTGACGGCGGTCTTGATTTGTTCGGCGTCCGCTTTATTTCCAATCACGCCAATTAGAAAATCATCGGCGTAACGGACATATAGAACTCTGCGATAGTTGGGGTCCATTGGCTCCCGACTGGGGGTAGATAGCAGGATTGCCTGTAATTTCTTCTGCATGACTTTGGCGTCTTTCCGTTCTTCTTCGCTCATGGTGTTCCATTTTTTGGCGTTTCGTTCTCTGGTTCGCGCATAGTGGTGGTTGGCATTGACATAGTCGTTGCTGAACCGCCGCTTGTCGCCCTTGCCGAATTGCGCCCGGAGCTTTTCCATGAACAGGTCCAGCTCGTTCATATAGATATTCGCCAAGAGTGGACTTACCCCGGAGCCCTGCGGCGTGCCACTGTAGGTCTGGTGCTTCATCCAGTCCTCCAGATACCCGGCCCGGAGCAGCTTCCAAATCAGGTCTATGAAAGCCTCGTCCTTTATCCTTCGTTTCAGAATGTTGACCAGGATGTGGTGGTCGATGTTGTCGAAACACCCTTTGATGTCGCCCTCCACAAACCAGCTGACGCCGGTGAAGGTTTTCTGTATCTGCGACAGGGCGGTATGACAGCTTTTTCCGGGCCGAAAACCATGAGATGTGCTTTGAAAGGTCGGTTCATAGATGCTTTCTAAAATCATGCGAACGGCTTCTTGTACCAGTTTGTCGTCTGCCGCCGGGATACCCAGCGGGCGCAGCCCGTTTCCACTTTTCTTGGGGATGTACTGCCTCCTGGCGGGGTGGGGTTGATAACTGCGGTCCCGCAGTTTTTTAATCAGGGACTCAATTCGCTTCAGGCTCATACCGCTGAGGGTAGCGCCATCTGCTCCAGCCGTCGTACTCCCCTTGTTCGCATATAGGTTCTGATAGGCCAGAAGGTAGAGCTGAGGGTTATACAGGTTGCGGTAAAGACGCTCATACTGGTAATGCGCTTTCTGCGCGTGCTTTCGTAGGGTTTCCAATACTGTCTGTGGACTTCTCATAGTGCCTCACGCACCTTTCCTTTTCAGTATCAGGGGATAAACTGCCACCCTTCGCCATGTGGACGCCATTAACGCCCTCGGACTACTATGGTGGCTCCGTGACCGTGCCGGATATTCAGGCCCAGGCCATAGCTGTTTCCAGCGTTCCGGTTTAGGTCATCTCCGGTTAGAACTATGCAAATTGGCCTGTTCTGCTGTCGGATGCGACTTCCGTCATTTCCCGCTGACTGCGGGCGGCTGATATGGATGTGTACGCATTTGGCGATTTACCTTCACCACTTGCCCATATCACACGGCGCATATAGTCATCTTTTCGCCGTGGCGGACGATAACGCTCCTCTGACTATCGTTCAGGCAGTTTGGCTTTCATCCTCATGCAGAACTTTTCATCTTGGCACTCAGTCGCAGCGTGATGACTGGCTGACTTATGCCTTTTCCGGCGTGCTGTGTTCCCCTTGGGATTTCTCTTGCGGGTAAGCCGGATGATGACAGGGTTTCAGATTTCACATTTTCCCTTCCACTTGCCAAAGGTGGAATTTGCATAGTCCCGCGCTGCCTGCGTTGCTTCAGGCGGCTTCCGGACGCACGTACACCTCATCCACGAATACCCAGGTGTATTTCCCGGCCAGGCGGTTGGTGGCTACCCGGTTTTGAATGGTCTCCATGGTGACGTTGAGGGCGGTGGGCTTCAACTGGTCCCCCATCTCGTAGAGGTCAAAAACAATGATCCGGCTGTCTATGTCCACGTTGGTCTCATGGGCAAACATATTTAAGGAGCCCTCCACGAACAGCTCGGAGGCCAGGGCCAGCTCCTGGGCCTCCCGTTCCGGCTGGCGCTTGATCTCGTTCCTCCAGTCGGAGAGGATGGGCTGGCGGGCCTTGCCGCCGCTCTTGATGAAGTCGTGGTACACGCTGGCGGTGCAGCGGTCAATGATGGATTTATGGAAAGCCCCCAACTGGCCCTCTCCCATCTGCTGTTCGCAAATGCTCATCAGCAGTTCGGACTTGAGGGCCACCGGGTTTTCCCCCATGCCGTAGCCTCTGGCGATTTCCAGAGGATTGATGTGGTGGCGGCTGTTTGGGGAGATCTCCAGGACGATCCCCCGGAGGGCCCGCACCAGGTCCCCATACTCGCGCTCGGCGTCGATGATGATAATATCATCATTGGTAGACAGGGCGATAAAGGTGATAAACTCCTTCATGGTGAAGGACTTGCCGGAGCCGGAGACGCCCAGGATGAAGCCGTGGGGATTGAGGAGATTCTTGCGGTTGCAGATCAGAAGATTTTTGCTGACGGCGTTGACGCCGCAGTAAATGCCCCCCATGTCCTGAATCTCCTGGACGCGGAAGGGCATCAGGGAGGCCGCGGCCTCGGTGGTCAGCGTGCGGGTCACGTCGATGGAGCGCAGGCCATAGGGCAGGGCGGTGTTAAAGCCGTCCTCCTGCTGGTATCTGAGAATGGAGAAGTCACACAGGGACTTGGAGAGCAGGGTCTCCGTGTCGGCGTCGAGCTGTTCCAGTGTGTCGGCCATGTGCAGCAGGGTCACATTGGCATAGACCATGCGCTGATCCCTGGTGCTCAGATCGTCCAGAAATTCCTTGGTCTCCGCCCTCTGCTGTTCCAACTCATAGGGGACCACGGCGGTAAAGTTGTTCCGGGCGTTCTGCCTCTGCTGCCACCTGGTAATATCGCTCTCAATACCCATGATCTGAGACTGCACATCCCGCACCGCTTCGTCGGTGGGGACCGGGAGCAGGTCGATGGACAGCACCAGCGTCCGGGGGAAGTCGGCCATACTGGTAATCATGTCGTCCTTGATGTAACTGGAATACTTCCGCATGAACAGCACCCGCCCCACTTTGCCGCCCAGTTCAAAGTGGTCGGAGAGAAACTTCATGCCGTCAGGGGCGATGTAGTCTTTGAAGCTGTGCCCCAGGCGCATGGAGGCGTTCAGGTCAAACTTGTAAAACTGTTCCTCGCCGGGCCGGAAGAAGTCGTGGAGGATGCGTAGGCGCTCATAGGTGTCCAAGGCTTTCGCGCCGCTGTCCAGACGCCCCAGGTTTTTCGAGAGGTCGGCGTCTACCCGGTGGAAAAATGCCCTGGCCTCCTCCGCGTTCTTACGGGCCACGGAGACGGTGATGTACTTGTCCTGGATGAGGTTGTTGCTGGCCGCCGCCTTTTCCGTGAGCACCCGGTTGTATTCCCGGCGGTACAGGTCCAGGTCATCCCCGCACTCGCGCATGAGGACGCTGTGCTGAAAGTCGGAGCTGTTGAGGCGGCGGTTGTGAATGGTGATCTTGGTCACGGCGTCGGTGGGCAGGCTGTTGAGGACGCCGCAGTAGGATGTGAACATATCCCGCTGGTCCTCGTAGGAGGCCAGGGAGTAGTTGATGTCCGCAAAGCGCCAGGTCTGGCTGAATCTGCCGTTGACCTGCCAGATCCCATCCTGCCAAACCCGCTGGATGGGGATGGACTGCTGTACGCTGCGGGGGATCTTAAACGGGACACGCTCGCCCCGGTTGGCCGCGGCAAGAGTTTTACGCATGGCGGCGCGCCCCCTTTCTGACTGGGGCCGCATAGGCCGGGAAAAGGGAGAGAAATTGCTTTTTCATAGGGACCTCCTTCAAAATGGACGGAAAGAGGCCATGACGGTCCGGCACCCAAATCTGCCGCGCATCACACCCCTTTCCGCTGAAATCAATCGCCGCTGCTGCGGACTGAATTGGAACACGATGGGGGGAGCCGCCAAAAGTCCCCTCAAATTGAGGGGACTTTCAGCCGTTCCCGGCGCTCAGGGTTTCTTTCCTGCTCCCCATATCTTTCTCTGCTCCGGCATGGCCTGGAGGTAGATATTCTCCGCCCGGTACACACGGGGCCCGGCGCACAGGACCTGGGACTTGAGAAACGCCCAGACAAACCGCTCAAAGGTCAGGCCGTTGTAGCGGAAAAAGCCGGTCACAGCGATGGGGGCGGCTGCCAGGATGCACAGCCAACTGGCGGCCTCCTGGCCCACAACGCCTTTGAACATGAGGTAAACCCCAACCGCCGCGCCTACGGCCAGGGCGGAACAGAGAAATTGCCGCGTGGACAGGCCGAAAAAGATCGTCTCCCGGTGCTGGTGGACTTCCTTTGGAATTTTGATCTCCATATTGCTATCACCTCGAAAATGGATTTTTTTGACACGTTTTTTGAAATATGAGATAATATTTGTAGGAAAAACCATACATTTCAAAACAAATAGAGGAGGATTTTTATGTTTCGGAATCTGACGCTGGCACAGCAAATGTTTTTTTTCGTCCTGGCCGTGTTCCTGATCCTGCTGGTATTCCGCATCCTAGTAAAGCTGAAACTGGCTCCTGTACTGCTCTACGCCGCCTGCGCGAACCTGATCTTCCCTGAATGGGTGGCAGAGCAGAAGGCGCTGTACTGGGCCATCCTGGCCGGTCTGGTGCTGGTGACGATCTTCCGCTGGGTCGGCCCCAGGCTGACCGCGCACATGGAGGAGCAGCGGATCATGCGGGAGATCGTGGAGCAGAGCCGGGCGGCGGAGGCCATGGGGTATCGGAATGACCAGATTAGTTTTGAGGTCAAGGAAGGCACTCCGCAAATCAAAATCAGGCAGTAAAGCAACAGGGGGATGGGCTGCAAGCTCGTCCCCCTGTTGCTTTGCCGAAAGTCCCCTCAAATTGAGGGGACTTTTTATAGGCCGAACAATTCTCGCACAATACGCTCGGCACCCTTTACCAGGCCAACCAACACCAGCATATTGAAAATAGTCTCCGCGATGTACTGCCAGGCCATGACCACGGGGGTCAAGTTGGTGTCCAGAACCGGGGAACCGCTGGACATGAAGGCGGAAAAAATGAGGCAGGCCAGGACGATCACGGCCCCCTCCATGCACACGCCGATATAGGACTTGATGAACTGCTTCCCCGCGAAACTGGTCCCTTCTCCGGCGAAGGTCGCCAGAGGGATCGGGGCCAGGGCAGTAAAAATGTAGAGGCGGAAAAAGCGGCCATAGACCGTCATAATGAGGATGAAGGACATCACCGTGATAAACAGGTTGCCCAGCATGGCTACCAGCCAGAGGGGGATGCTGGCTAAAAAGCCGACGTTTTCAATGGCGTCCACCATCTCCTGGGGCACCGTCACACCGGCGGCAACCATGCCGCCCATTCCGCTCATCACAGACTGGACAATGCCGCCGCAGATGGAAAAAACCACGGTCATGATCTCCATGGCGGAGCTCACCGCCACCTTGGCGGCAATAAAGCGGATGAAATGGCGCAGGGCGTATTCCGGCCTTTGCAAGTCCCGGAAACTGGCTGCGGACTGGAAGATTCCCATGGCGAAAAACAGCACCAGAAGGCCGTAGCCCACGGCCTTCAGCCCCTCATTGATGCCGACAATGGCGTTCCATATATCGCCGCCCCGGAACTCCTGGGGCGTGGTGGTAATCAGGGACCATATCTCGGTCAACTTGTCGTTCCAAATCTCAAAGGCGGATTGCAGAGCCTGCACCACCCAGTTATCGCTCACAGCCCCCACCTCGTTTCTTTCTTGGAGGGGGCGGCTGATTGAAAATCAGCCCCGCCTCCTTGTCAAAGTCAGTCGCCCGTACCTTATGGACCGCCTCACGCCGGGAACAGCCGAAGTAGGACCGCACATGGATTTGCTCGTTTGGTGTCTGTACGGTCATCTTCCATGCTCCAAAGGGTGTCCTGGTACAGGAGAGAATTTTGTTGTACTTCCGCATGGCAGGTCACACCACGCCGATAGCGGACAAAATCTCCTTGGAAAAAGCGATGAGCAAACCACCGAATACGCAGAGGATGCCCTGGGTGCGCTGGGAGGCGTCGTGAGACTGGATGGACATACCCAGTTGGACGATGCCCCAGCCCAGCACGATCACGCCGACGGCCTTAATGCACGAAAAAATGAAGTCGCTGAGGTTGTTGACAATGGTAAGGGGATCGGTGTCGGCGGCCAGGGCCGGGCAGGCCAGGGCGGCGCACAGGGTCAGCATGAGGACGGCGGAGAAATAGAGGCGGTGGCCCCTTCCGGTCCGCCACTGAGAAAGGGTATTCGGCTGGGGGTGTTTCTTGTTCAACATGAAAATCAACCTTTCTTATTCCAGAATTTCGATGTAGTCCAAACTCTCAAAAGGCACGGACAGGTCGGCCTGGGCGTAAGTCAGTCCGGGGTGGTGAACGTAGGGCGCTGCCCCGCCGTCCTCCGTCAGTTTGATATAGGGGTGCTTGAGAATGTCATACTTCTTGTCCATCACAGGGCGTTCCCCCCGGATGAACAGCAGGGCGTAGTCGTTGTCCAGGGTCCGCACCTCGTCGGGAGTCATCAACTCCCGACCCGTCTGCTGGTAGCTGACGGAACTGGAGCCGTGGGAGCCGCGGGACACGCTGCGGTTGCGGGTGTCCAGGGTCTCCTTGCCCAGCAGCTCGGAGATATACTTGTGGGTGGACGGCTCATTTCCGCCCAGATACACCAGCGTGTCGGCGTTGCCCAAAAGCCCTTCCCAGTCATCCTTGAACAGGGCCTTGAGGGCGGAAATGTTTTGGAGTACAATGGTGGACATGATGTTGCGGGAGCGCATGGTGGCCTGGAGCTTGCCAAAGTCATCCGGCAGGGAGACGTTGCAGAACTCGTCCATCATCAGGCGGACCGGGACGGGCAGGGCCCCCTGGTGTACCTTGTCGGCCTGGTAGTAGAGGGCCTGAAAGGCGCAGGTGTAGAGCATCCCCACCAGGTAATTAAAGGTGCCGTCGTTGTCTGGGATGATGGCGAACACGGCCTGCTTGCGCTCCCCCATGAGGCCCAGCTCCATATCGTCCCGCGAAGTGATGCGGGTGATCTGAGGCAGGATGAAAGCGGAAAGCCGGACAGCGGCGCTCAATAAAATGCTCTTGGCTGTTTTTCCGGCGGCCTGCTTGAAAATCTTATACTCCCGCACGGCCACATGATCCGGTTCTTCCTCCTCTAACGCCTCAAAGAGCATATCCAGGGGGGATTGAAAATCATCGTCATCCTCTCTGGCCCCGCCGTTCTCGATCATATACATGACCATCTCCAGATTTTGTTCCTCCGGCGGGGCTTCATGGAGCAGATACAGGATGAGAGCGGTGTCCAGGGCGATCTCGGATTTCTCCCAAAACGGGTCGTTGTTGGTGGAATTTTTCGGTGTGGTGTTCTTAATCAGATTGTTCACCAGTTTCATAGCGTCCTTGTCGTCCTTCAGGTATGGGAATGGGTTGAAGGCGTCGGAGCGGTCGGTGTCAATGAGGTCAAACACCTTGATAACATAGCCCTTTTCGATGAGCAGCGGGGCCACGGCCCGCATCGTCTCCCCTTTGGGGTCCGTGACCAGAAAACTGCAATTCGCCTGCATGAGATTGGGCTTGCAGAAAAACCTTGTCTTGCCCGCGCCGGAGCCGCCGATGACGATTTGCAGGAGGTTGCGGCGGTGTACCTTTCCATTGAGGCCCATGCGGACATTTTGTGTGAGGATGGTATTCTGGAAGGGTGCCTTGTCCCGGTACTTGCGGTCGAGCAGCTTGGGACTGCCCCACTTGGCGGAGCCGTGTTCCTCACCGGGCCTCCTGTTCTCCCTGGTGGAGCAGTAGAGCACCACGGAGAAGCCGTAGATCAGCAGGGCTCCCAGCATGAATTTGGGGGTGTGAGGCGTCCAGCGGATGGCAAAGGGCCGCTCCAGCAGTCCGCTGAAATGGCCCATCAGGTCAAAGACAGTCATACCCTCCTCATAGCCGGAGGCCAGGAGGGCCGCCAGATAGAGGACAGGCAGGGTGAGCGCCGCCCACAGGAGAGGGCTTACGGTGTTGTTTCTACGCATAGAGCCGCCCCCTCACCGCTCCGGTCCAGGCGGCCGGTCCCGGCTGGCCGGGGGATGTTCCGGGTCTTGCTCCCCCAGGGCGTGGAAAATGGCGTTACGGTTATACCGGACTTCCTCCTGGGTCGCCCCTCCCATCGTAATAGAAGCATCCTCCAGGCCCTCGATCCGGCTGTTAGGCAATCGTGTGATCCGGCCATAGGTACAGCCATCCAGACGGGCCCCGTTGAAGTTCAGCCGCCCCACGGAACAGTCAACCGTGTTGCAGCGGGTCATACGACTGCGGAGAAAGGCCGCGGAATGGATGGAGCAGTCCCGGAAATGCGTGTTTGCCAGTGTGGAATCCGGGAATAAAGTAAATTCGATCCGGCAGGAGTGGAACTCACAGCCATATAACCTCGTATCCCAAAATTTCACCCCATACAGGCGGCATACATGAAAAGAGCAGTCGGAGAAATGAGAAAAGTTACAGTTGGCATTGTCCGGCATACAATAGAGTGTCACATGGTCAAAATAGCTTTCCTGGAAGAAATTACGCGGAAAACCTGATTTCGCTGCCCGATCATAGATCTGTTGGTCAATGACCTTCATGGGCCGGTCCATCTCCAGTTCTATGGTCTTGTACTCGAATTGCTTATGGCTGGTCCTGGTATAGGGGACGGTCAGCAGGGCCTTTTGCGTTTGAAAGTCCCGGATAGACTGGCGGAGCACCGCCACTTTCCCGGCATAGGCCCCTCTATCCGCTTTTGCCGCCCAATCCAGCAGGGGTTCCAGCGGCATATCGTTCCGGCCCTGGATATAGTCGTTTACATTCCGTACACGGCGGGCCCGGTTGCTGCCGTTGTACTGGATGGGGTCAATGTCCTCCAGCAGGTCAGCGATATTCTTGCTGATCTCATGGCTGCTTAAAACGGCTTGATAGTCTGGCATACGTTCCTCCTTCAAAAGGGGAGCGCCAAAACTCCCCTCAAATTGAGGGAAGTTTTGACGCTCCAGGATTGCAGCTTAGTAGCCCGTTCTGGGCAGGGGCTCCGGCTTGCCGTACACAGTCGTTACCCAGCGGCTGACGGCCTGGACCCACTGGCCGTTATAGACGCCGCCCGCGTCCGCCACATTGGTAAAGGAGCCGGAGGGCAGGCTGCCCACGGCGGTACAATAGAGATAGGGGGTCTCCACCTGGGCAAAGCCCGCGGGGGCCTGGCCGAACACGAACATAACCTCGGTCACGCGCTCATTCGTGGCAAGGCCCAGAGCCGCGGCGCTGGCTGCCAGGATATAATTCTTGCTGGTGGAGAGGTTATCGGCCAGAGTGCGGTACTCCCCGCCGTTCACACGATAGGTGATCTTATAGGTGCCGGGGAAGTTATACGTGCCGGTGACAACAGTGTCCAGCCGCACCTGGGCGGGGATGGTATCCCTCCAATAAAAACTGTCCAGCCGGACATTGGAGGTATTGGCGATGCCGGAGAAGGTGTAGCGCACCGGCTGGCCGCCCATGATCTCCTTGGGGCCGGTTTTTGTGATGGACACGCCGGTAGTCAGGCTCTTGTTTGTCACTTCAAAGCGCACGATCTGGCCCTCATGCTCCAGGTAGGCGGTCAGCTCGGTTTCGTTGACACCGTAATGCTCCGGGGCCTTGACCTCCCGGATGGTATAGCGGGAGAGGGGGAGCTGTTTGGACACGGCCAGCCCCCGGCTGTCAGAGCGAATGGTATCAACCAGATTGCCCGCCTTGTCGTAAATCTCGAACACGGCCCCCTCCAGGAGTGTTCCGGCGGGCAGGCCGGTGGTGGGGTTGTAGTCGGCGGACCGCTTGATAATTTGGATCTGGCCGGTGATGGGGGTATTCTCCCATTCGATTTCAGTCACTTCCCCCGCCTTGACATAGACGGTTTTCAGTTCGGTGTCCGGGATATAGCCCTCGTGCTCCAACTCCCGGAGATAGTAGCGGCCGCCCTCGGTCAGGCCGTCAATGTAGACATGGCCCCTCTGGTCGCTCACATACTCCCCGATGGGGGTATGCCGGGCGTTATACAACAGGAAATGGACGCCGGAAATACCGCTTCCGTCCGCAGACGAAACCTTGCGAATGAGTATCCCGGAGAAGGGCGCATTGGTCACGGTCTTACGGGTGGTTTCTCCATCCTTCACTGTGAAATAGATGGGGGTGTCATCCAGCTTGAAGCCTTTGGCACTCTCGGTTTCCACGGCGTAGTAATCGCCGCTCTCCAGGGGCAGATATACCCTTCCACTCCGCCCGGTGGTCACGGTGTCCACCAGGGCGTCATCCGACACCCGGCGGATATCGAAGGTGGTGTTGGGGATGCGCTCTGTCTTGTCCGCCGAACTGACCTTGATGAGCTCCACACCGCCCACCGGCGTGTTGTAGAACCAGAGTTCTTGCGTATCATCCGGGTTGACCACCACGGTCTGACTCTGTGTGTCCGGGTCGATGGTATATCCGGGGATGCTCTCTACCTCAGTCACAACCACTGTGCCGGTGATGCCGGAGAGGACGATCTGGCCCTCCGCATTGGTCCAATACAGGCCATTGGAGGACAGCTTGCCGCCCTCGTCCGGGAGATAGGTGCCGTCCGCGCAGGTGATCTTGAACTGTACTCCCTCCAGCGGGGCCTTATCCTTGCTGGACAGCTTGTGGATGATGAGGTTCCCCATAGGCTGGTTGCGGAACTCCACCGTGACGGTCTGGCCCTCTTTTACCTGAACCGTCTGGGGGGTGTCGTCCAGCAGGTAGCCCGGTTTGGCCCTGGTCTCCTTGATGACCAGTGTGGTGCCGGGCTCCACACCTTTCACCAGGAAGGTCCCGGTGGAGTCCGTCACAAATTTGCCGTTGGCGTCGCCCACCACGGAGCCGTCCGATTTCGTCACCAGGAACTCCACATCGCTCAGGGGGGTATTGTCTGCTGCCGATACCTTCTTGACCAGGACGGCCCCCTTGGGGGCGTTGGAGAAATAGAGGGTCATAATGTCCTGGTCCTCGCCGGAGAGATAGAAAGACTGGGGCGCGGCGTCAATGACATGGCCGCTGTCACTCTCCAGCTCCTCGCAGATGTAGTAGCCCTTTTTGAGCCCCGTGACGGTGAAGGAGCCGTTGGCGGAGGTCACATAGGTCCCCACTACCGTTCCACCGGAGCCGCTGACCTCGCCGCCCAGGTATTTCAGTTGGAAACGGCAGCCGGAAATTCCGGCCCCCGTCACACTGTCCTGCTTGTAGACCACCAGGGCCGACAGGGGCGTGTTGGATATGGTGACGGTCTTGTTCTCGCCGCCCTTGACATAGACCTCCGTAACCGGGTCCTCCGGGGCCTGATAGCCAGGGGCGGGCTTGGTCTCCTCGATTTTCAGCCAGCCGTCCTCGATGCCCTCCAGGATGATCTGGCCTGCTTCATCCGTCTGGAAGGTCCCCAGGTCCCGCAGCTCTCCGGTGTCCGTTTTGTTGCTGGCCCAGGTGATATGGAACTCGGCATACTGGATCGGGTCATGGGTGATGGAATTTTCTTTCTGTACGGTGACGGTGGGCCGCTTGTGGTTTTCAAAATATACGGTATGGTCCTGGTTGGGGTAGAGGGTGACAAGCTGGGGCTCCGCGTCCATCAGGTAAGGGGACGGCACCGATTTTTCGGAAATTTCGTACACGCCGGGCAGTAAATTCTCCAAAACGGCCGTTCCATCCGGCCCGGTCCTGATTTCGTCCACGCTGTGGCCGTCCGCCCCCTCCACTAAAAACACTGTATCGGCTACGGGCTCGCCACTGTCGGCGTCCCGTTTCACCACCGTCAAATTGGGCCGCTTGTCATTTTGCAGGACCACAGTAGAGTCCTGGCCGGGGAACAGCTCCACATGGTACTCGGTCGTGTCCAGCAGGTGATCCGACACAGTGGAGGTTTCAATTAGGGAATAAACGCCAGGCTCCAGGCCCTCCCAGCAGATTTCACCTGTGCTGGAAGTGGTGCGGTCCAGATACCGGGAGCCGTCCTCGATTTTGGCAAGGCGGTAGGTCACGCCGCCCAGGGGCGTCCCGTCCGCGCTCTCCTTATATAAATGCAGAGAGGGCAGCTTGGAATTGGTGAACACAAACTGGGCCTGCTCGCCGCCGTCCAGGTGGATGGTGCGCTGGGCGTCGTCCACGATATAGCCGGGGCACTCCAGTTCCGTCACGATGTAGGCGGTATCGGCGGGGAGCTTGCTCAGGTCGATGGTTCCGTCCTCCAGGGTGGTGTATTCCACCGGGCCGAAGCTGCCGTCCACCGCCTCAAAACGGAAACGGGCGTTAGCGATGGGCTGGGAGAGGTCCGAACTGTCCACCTTGATTAAATGGATTCCGGGCAGGCGGTCGTTAAAGAAAACCAGGTCCTTGATCCCGTCCCCGGCCTTCAGCTCCACCTCTTGGGGGGTGGTGTCCAGTACATGGCCGTCCCCGCCGGTGTCCCGTTCCTCGGCCCGGTAGGTCCCAGGCTGGCAGTTAGTGAGCAAAATCTGACCGAACTCGTCCGTCTGGAAGATGCCCAGGCTCTCGGCGTCCCGGAAAATCTCGAAGGACACATTGGGCATAAGGGTCATAGTGCCCCGCTCATATTTCGTGATCCGCAGTCCAGGCAGTTCCTTGTTGACTATGGTGGCGCTGGATTCCTCCCCGGCCACCACGGCCACCGTCTGCACCGTGTCCGTGTCCGCAATCCAGCCCTCAATACCTGCGGTCTCCCTGACTTCCCAGCCGCCGGGGGCCAGTTCATCGAACACCACCACGCCGTTGCGGGTCTGCTCCGTCCGGGTCTCCCCGGTCTCAATGTGCTTGATCTGGATGGTAACGCCGGAGAGGGCGTCGCCGGTGTCGCTCCGTTTTTCCACCCGCAGGGAGCCATAGGGGGCGTTGGTAAAGGTCACGATGGCGGTCTTGTTATACTCCACATCGACGTGCTGGGTGGTCTTCTCCGGGAGCAGGTGATACCGGGGCGGGATATCCTCCGTCACGGTATAGTGGCCCTCCAGAGTCAGAGGGATCAGGACCTCTCCATTCTCATCGCTGGAGAAAGAGCCTACTTTGCGGCCCTCCGGGTCAACCACGCTGAACACAGCCCCCTCCAGCGGGGTCTCCGTCCCTTCCTCCAGCTTCACGATTTTCAGCAGGGTCTCGCCCGGCACATCTTCCGTGCTATCTGCGTAACTGCTGATGGCGGCCAGCTCCATCTGGCGGTTGTTATCCAGGTCGCAGATATAATTTTGCAGATTGCCGTATCGGTCTTTTTCCAGGCAGACGGCATACATGGCTGCATACTGGGCCACGGACGCGGAGAGGGAGAGCTGGACGTTACCGCTCTGCCCCTGGATGCTGCCCACGGGGTACAGCACCTTGAACTGCCCGGCGTAGCCGTCGCTGGTTCCCTCAGTGGTGACAGCGGTGATCTCGTTGTTGTTCATGTCCACGATCTTCGTGCCCTCCGGCACCTCGTCGGGATTGGAAAAGGCCACGGACACGTCGTAATCATATACCCACGTCTCGCTCCAGACGGTGAACACCTGCTGCTTGTATTCCTCGCCCCCGATGGTCACGGGGTAGGCCGTGGATTTGTCCGCCGTGACGGTCATGCGGGGGGTGAGCATATAGTTGTAGGTAGTGCCCCGCTTGTAGATGTCCTTGGCGGCGGCCAGGATGCGGTTTCCAATGTCCAGTTCACTCCCGGAGAGGCCGGGGGCCACCTTCAGGTTGGCAATGTTCCAGTCCGGCATCAGGTAACACCACAGCGCCATTTTTGTGGCGTAATACGCCTGGTACTTATTGTCCAGCTTCAACTCGCCCAGGCTGCGGTGTGGGTAGCCGTTGGAGATAATGCCCACCACCTTGGGGTCGCTTGCCCGTTCCTCTGCCAAATACTTGATGCTCTCGCCGGGGCCCACGGTCTGCGGAACGCCGTACTGGTTTGGGTTGACGCAGTAGGCCGGGGACTCCTTCTGCGTGCCATCGTTGGCCTCATAGAGAAAATAGGTATAGATCTGCTTTCGGACGGAGCCGTTGATGGAGAGATAACCCAGCTCATACTCTCCATTGTAGATATTGACCTCGCCCAGGGCCTCCTCCTCACTGTCTGCGGCAAAGGCCGCCGTCGGGAGGATACCAAGAAGGGTCACGAGAACCAGGAACAGGGATAGCAGTTTTTTCATATTGCCTCCTAAAAATGGGCAGAAGGAGGCACAGAAAACATCAGCACCTCCTTCCGCAATCAAATTGACTTTTTAAAATGTAAAATACGGAAATTGAAGATACAAAAAAAGGCGTCAAAAGTCCCCTCAAATTGAGGGAAGATTTTGACGCCTCAAGCCTCCACGGCCTGGACCATCCAGCGGTAGTCCCGCTGGTCCCGGACACAGGTAAAAAGTGTGAGCCGGTTATCGCTGGTGGCGGCGGTACCGCTGGTGTCGGTCTCCTTCACCTTCTGGACGCTGACCACCTCATAAGTCCGTGTGCCCAGCTTGGTAGTCCAGGTGATGGTGTCGCCCGGTTCCAGGGTGTGGAGCTTCCCGAAGTGGTTGTTCACGCCGCGGTTGTGCGCGGCGATGCAGCAGTTTCCATCCCACAGGCTGGTGTCCTCGAAGTGGCCCGCGCCCTTGGCTAAGGTCTTGCTGCCCGTGCCCTCGTAAACCTTGACGCTCAAACCGATGGCGGGAATTTTGAGGGTGCCCAGGTGCCCGCCGGAGTAATAGAGATCGCTGGTCACATCCGTCCAGCCTGTGGCGGTAGTCCCGGTCCAGCCGGAGCCCGTATCAACGGCAGGGTATGTGACACTCCCCACTTGGGAGACCAAACCGCCGCCGTCCAGGGCTCCGGGGACCAGATTAGGGGTCAGGGCTGTGCCGGAGCCGGGGAGGTAACTGGTGGGTGTGCCGAAGCCGGGCGGGATCAGGGCTGTATTTTTGCTCCGGTCCACGTTGGGGTCCTCATGCTCATAGATGGTGGTATCGCTGGTGGGCCGGGCAAACAGGTAATCGTCCGGGGCGTCCATGGTGTATTCCAGGGCGCTGGCCGGGGTGACGCAGACGACCGCCAGTATGAGGGCAGCCAGACAAAGGGTTTTCAGCCTCATTTGTTGTACTCCTTCCACTCTTTCTTGGATTTGTACTTTTGAAGCAGGAAGCGGCCCAGGAATACCAGGCCGACAACGCCCGCCCCGGCGGGCAGGACCAGCAGCCAGCGCCAGTCAAAGCCGCCGCCCTCCGCGGCAGGCTGTGGGATAGCGGTTACGGCCTCCTGCTCCTCTGCCAGGCCGAAAACGGCGGTATAGAGCACGGTCCCGCTGGTAGTCTTGGTCACTTCTCCGGCGTAGTCCGCCGTGACGGTGTAGCCGGTGGCGTATTTGCTGGAAGCGGTGCCGGTATAGGTGGCGGCGGCGTTGTAGAAGCCCCCGGCCTCCTGCCATTGAACATCCGCCAGGGTGAGGGTGCGCCCGCTGTCCTCAATAGACTTGGGCACCAGGGACACATCCGCCTCGGAGAGATTGGGATAACTGCGGGTGGCGGAGACGTTCCGGGTGGACGTGGCATAGCCGGACGCCTCCACCTGGATACTGGCGGTGTCCAGGGTGAGGAGGCCGGTATAGCCGTCCTCCGTGACGGCCTCACAGGTGGCGGCCAGCAGGGGCATGATCTCCTCCATGTCCTTGCTCTTGCTGTCCAGGGTCACGGTTTCGGTGTAATACTTGCTGTCCGTCTCCGTCTGGTCCTCCTTGACAATATCCAGCAGGGTATAGAGGCAGCCGGACCGCTCAAAGTCCCCGGTGGGGATGAGGGCCGGATCATCCATAGGAGAGAGTTCGTAGGTCTTGCTGATCCTGGGCTCGGCCCGGTCTCCCTCCGTGTACTCCAAAACCTCTACTGGGTAAAGTACGGAGGGGGTGGCTTCGGGAGAGGGCGCCTCGGCGGCCAGCGCCGGGCAGGCCAGGGCACAGGCGGTCAGCACCGCCAGAAACAGGGGCGCGGCGCGTTTCTTCATGTGGGTCAACTCCTTCAATCAAAAAATGGCCCGAAAACTTCCCTCAAATTGATGGGAGTTTCCGGGCAAAGAAAAAAGTCCCCTCAAATTGAGGGGACTTACGGGTTATCGCTCCGGGGCGTCTTTCCTCCGCTCCGGGAGTTTGATGCGGAACATCCGGCAGTAGTCCTTCTGGGCCTCCAGTTCACACTCACAAATAAGTCTGATAAAGGCGGTGTCGCTGGGGCCTTGGGCCCGCTGGGCCTGCTGGAGCGCGGTAATGTAGTCATGGCGCAGGATGGGCGGGATGGAGACCACACAGTAGCCCCTGTTCACCAGGATCAGATTCATCAGGAGCCGGGCGGTGCGCCCGTTGCCGTCCTGGAAGGGGTGAATATCCACCAGCCTCCGGTGGGCGTAGGCGGCCAGCAGGACCGGGTGCATGGCGTCCCTCCGTTTGTTCAGCTCCTCCACCAGCCCGGCCATAAGGCCAGGCACCTCCTCCGCCGTGGGTGGGACATATTCCGTGCCGGTGATGAACACCTGGCCTTCCCGGTAGCGTCCGGCGTGCTCCGGGTCAATGCCGCCGTAGAACAGGGCGTGCAGGCGGAGTATATCCTCCTCCCGGAATTGCAGGGGCCCGCCCCTGGCGGTCTCCAGCATATAGTCATAGGCCCTGGCGTGGCCGGTGGCCTCGTAGCAGTCCCGGATGGGCTTGCCGCCCACGGTGATACCGTCCTCCAGGAGCACCTTGGTCTCGGAGAGGGTGAGGGAATTACCCTCCAGGGCGTTGGAGGTATAGGTCATGCCGATGCGGAAATAGGCGTCCAGTTCCTTCACCTCGTCCGTGGTGAGGGGGCGGCGCTCCCGGATCGCCTGGGCGTATGCGTCGATACGCTCTAATAAAGCGTTGCCGCTCATACAGTCACCTGCCTTTGAGAGAAAGTTCAAAAATATTATATCATGGGGAGCGGAAACAGGCAACGGGAAACCTGGGGGCCAAAAGTCCCCTCAAATTGAGGGGACTTTTGAACGGCGCGCCCCGCCTGCGGAGAGGCGGCGACAGACGCACCCGTTCCCCACACTGGCAAAAGCCGCCGTCAGGCGGCTTTTGGGGCGTCCTCCCCTTGGAGACCGCATAATCCGGCGGACGGCCCCGGTCAAGGCCCGCCCAGTCCGCAGACTGGGCGGCTCGCGGGCGATT
>ENA-OWPM01000356-OWPM01000356.1-human-gut-metagenome-genome-assembly--contig:-NODE-356-length-59523-cov-5.367828_pt1 | contig 59523 bp, 52 predicted proteins | sample MGYA00248267_ERZ651852 | MGnify/ENA primary metagenome ERZ651852 (study PRJEB26924, sample SAMEA4378228) | human gut metagenome | biome: human gut; feature: human-associated habitat; material: faeces... | reverse complement strand
CATATTTTAACATAAAAATAAACAACTAACTTCATTTTGAAGTTAGTTGTCAACACTCTGAGCATTACTATTTATTAATAGCAATGCCTTATTATTCTTTAATGGAAATTTTAAACTTTTTACTAAAAACCTTTTATAATTAAAACTAAAATGAAAATTGCAATTATAAGTTGTATAATTTCATATGCTAGTCCAGTCAAAGATTTTACTAAGTCTTTAGTATCACTATTCATATGTATTAACCATCCTTTGTTTGTTCTATAATGATATTATATCAAATTATACTAAAATATTCCTATAAATTAGGTTCACATTAAAAATACAAATACCTATAAACTACAATAACATATTTAAAAATATAAGTCTAGTAATAAATTATATAAATGGTAATATTTAATTATAGTGTATCTCGAGAGTACATGGTTTTATAAGGAAAATTAAAGTAAGAAGGAGAACTTAACAATGATAAAAGAAATAATCGAAAAAGATTTAATTACTTTTGAGTATCCTCCTGATGGTGGAAAAATATCTATTATTGATCCTTATGATGGATGTACAATTAAATGTCCTTATTGCTTTCAAATGACTGATAGTAATTGGAACAAGGATATAATTGTTAAATTAAATATGCCTGAATTAATAAAAAACAATTTAAATAATTGGAATAGAAAAGAAACTATATATATGGGTAGCAGATGTGATCCGTATCACGAGATTGAAAGAAAATATGAGTTGACAAGAAATTGCTTAATTGAACTAAATAAACTTAATATACCTATAATGATAACTACAAAAGCAGATTATGGTATTATCCTTAGAGATATGGATATTATAAAAAATTACAGTTCAAATATAACAATATTACTTGGTTTATCAAATCTAACTCAAATCCTTAATACAAATAAAAATGAAGTCATTGAAAATATTAATCTTGCTAATTATCTATGTAATCAAAAAATAAAGGTATGGACTTTTATAACTCCTGTATTGCCAGGGATTACAGATGTAGATGAAATTATAGATAATTTAAATAATACCATACCTGTATTCTTAGATAAATTGAGAATACAAAAAGATAGTGTTCAAATGAGAAAAATGCTTAGTTTTATACAAGCTAATTATCCTAAGCTATATGGCGAATATGAAAATCTTATAAATAATGATACAAATAAATATATTGATGAATTGAGAGATAAATATAAAGACAATACAAGGATAAAATTTGTATTTGATTAGTTTTATATTTAGTTAAGCTTGTAGATGAATGTGAAAAAAATATATTAACTTGGATTTTAATATAGCATATGTCAGTTTTTAAAAGATTTTATAAAGTAGTATGAGAGATTTCAAATACAACAATTTAAAATAATTATATGCTCCCTTTATAGTAAACAGTTAAAATATTAAAACTGTTTCTATATAAGGGAGGATTTTTATTATATGATGCTTATCTTTAGTATATTATTCGTTATTTTCTTAATACTAAAAGTAAAAGAAATATTTAAGCTAAAAATATTTTTTTAATTACAATTAAAATATTATAGGTATTGACTATCCTGCTACAGGATACTTTATTATAAAATATATGTTTGGCATAATCAAATTAGTAATATAATCAATTTAAGAAAGGACTGAGAACTAATATGAAACTAATATTAAAATATTTGAAAAATTACAAACTGCTAATTATTTTGAATGTAATTTCAGTATTTGGTTTTGCTTTGGTAGAACTTGGGATTCCAACCATTATGGCTGAAGTTATTGATAATGGTATAGCCAATAACGATATAACTTATATAAAGCAAAAAGGAATTTTAATAGCAATTATTTCTATTATAGGTGTTTTAGGTACAATATTACTTGGATATTGTTCATCTAAAATTTCAACTGGTTTAACTAGAGATATTAGAAATGATATTTTTAGGAAAGCACAAGAATATTCTCACAGTGAATATGATAAGTTTGGAGTATCTTCAATGATCACAAGAACTACAAATGATGCATATCAATTAATGCAATTTACAAACACACTCCTAAGAACTGCATTATTAACACCAGTTATGTTTGGAGTAAGTTTGTTTATGATACTTAAGACAAGTGTATCACTTTCTATAGTTCTTGCAATAACTGTACCATTTATAATACTTGGTGTAGTAGTTATTGCTAAATTATCTCATCCAATATCTGAAACGCAACAAAAAAGATTAGACAAACTTAATCGTATTTCTAGAGAGAATTTAACTGGGATAAGAGTTATAAGAGCATTTGGGAATGACGATCATGAAAGAGAAAGATTTATGGAAACAAATGAAGATTATGCTAATATATCAAAAAAGCTGTTTAAACTTATGGCAGCATCTCAACCAACATTTTTCTTTTTATTAAATATGGCGGTTCTAGCAATATTTTGGCTTGCAAGTAAAATGATAAATACAGAAACATTACAAGTTGGACAATTAATTGCATTTTTAGATTACTTGTTTCATTCAATGTTTTCTTTAATGTTATTTTCTATGATATTTATAATGTATCCAAAAGCGCAAGTTTCTGCAGATAGAATTGAGGAGCTATTAGATGCAGAGCCTCTTATAAAAAATCCTGAAAATGGTGTAAAAGATACTAAAATAAAAGGTGAAGTTGAATTCGATAATGTTACTTTTACTTATCCAGATGGTGAAGAACCTGTACTTAAAGATATATCATTTAAAGCTAGTAAAGGTCAAACTGTAGCCTTTATAGGTAGTACAGGTAGTGGTAAGTCAACACTTATAAATCTAATACCAAGATTTTATGATGTTACGGAAGGATGCATAAAAATTGATGGTATAGATGTAAGAAATTATGATTTAAAAGCACTAAGAAAAAAGATTGGATTTATTCCTCAAAAAACAAGATTATTTACAGGAAGTATAAATAGTAATATTAAATTTGGTAAAAAGAGTGCAACTAGCGGAGAAATTGAACATTCAGCAAAAGTGTCTCAAGCTTATGATTTTATTTCAAAGAAACCTAAGAAGTTTGAAGAGATGATAAGTGAGGGCGGATCTAATGTATCAGGTGGCCAAAAGCAAAGATTATCTATTGCAAGAGCTATAGTTAGAAAGCCCGAAATTTATATATTTGATGATAGTTTTTCTGCTTTAGATTTTAAAACAGATGCAACACTTAGAGCAAAGTTAAAAGAAGAAACAAAGGAATCTGTGGTTTTAATTGTTGCTCAAAGAATTGGATCTATTTTAGATGCTGATAAAATAATAGTATTAAATGAAGGTAAAGTAGTTGGCAGTGGAACTCACAAGGAACTTTTAAAAACTTGTGAAATATATCATGAAATTGCTTTATCACAACTTACAGAGGAGGAGTTAGCATAATGAAAAAATTTAAAGAAACAATAATAAAAATAGCTCCTTTTGTAAAACCATACAAGCTTCCATTTATTGGCGCTATTTTGTTTGTAATATTAGCAGCTATATTTACTGCTATTTCTCCAACAGTAGAAGGATTTATATTAACACAGTTAACAAAAGATTCTATAAATATAGCAAAAGGTATAGAAGGTGCTTCTGTAAACTTCAGTTATATTTTAAAAGTACTTATAATGCTTGCATTTATATATATAGCCAGTGTTTTATCTACTTATGCAGCAAGTTTTCTTTTGACTAATGCTATTCAAAATACTATGCGTGACTTAAGAAATTCTGTTCAAGATAAAATAAAGCGATTGCCAGTAAATTATTTTGATAGCAATAGCTATGGTGATGTATTAAGTAGAATTACAAATGATATTGATACAATATCTAATGCACTTCAACAAAGCTTTGTTCAAGTAATTAATGCGATTTTATCATTATCATTAGCTGTAATTATGATGTTTGTACTTAATGTAAAAATGGCATTAGTTGCAACACTTATAATACCTCTTAGTTATTTGGTATCTAAGTTTATAGTTTCTAAGTCACAAAATTTATTCATTGGTCAGCAAAAAGCCTTAGGTAAATTAAATGGTGAAGTTCAAGAAATGTATACTGGATTTAATGAGATAAAGCTTTATGGTAAACAAGACGATGTAATTAAAGAATTTGAAGATATTAATGAAGAGTTATGCCAGACAGGATTTAAGGCTCAATTTATTTCAAGTATAATGTCACCACTTATTTCACTAGTAACTTATTTAGGAATAGGTGTTATTGGTGTAATGGGAGCTGTTTTTGCTATAGCTGGTACTATAACAGTTGGTAATCTTCAAGCGTTTATACGTTATATATGGCAGATAAATCAACCACTTACTCAAGTAACTCAGTTGTCTTCTGCAATTCAATCAGCATTTGCTGCAATTGAGCGTGTATTTGAAATATTAAATGAAGAAGAGCAAATTCCAGATAAGGAAGATTCAATAAAAGTAGAAAATCCTAAAGGTAATGTTACATTTGAGCATGTTAAATTTGGATACTTTGAAGATAAACCTTTAATTAAGGACTTAAATGTAGAAGTTAAAAGTGGTCAAATGGTAGCTATAGTTGGGCCTACTGGAGCAGGTAAAACAACCTTAATAAATCTTCTTATGAGATTTTATGAGATACAAGGCGGTTCTATTAAGATAGATGGTGTAGATATAAGAGATATGAAAAGAGAAGATCTTCGCTCAATGTTTGGAATGGTTCTTCAAGATACTTGGTTGTTTAATGGAACAATAAATGAAAATATTGAATATGGAAGATTTGGAGCAAGAAAGGATGAAATAATTGAAGCAGCTAAAATAGCCAATGTTCATCACTTCATAAAAACACTTCCAGATGGGTATAATATGTTCTTAAATGAAGAAGCATCAAATATATCTCAAGGAGAAAAGCAGCTCCTTACAATTGCTAGAGCAATAATTTCAGACCCTGCTATTCTTATATTAGATGAAGCTACAAGCTCTGTTGATACAAGACTTGAATTAATGCTTCAAAACGCTATGAAAAATATAATGAAAGGCAGAACAAGTTTTGTTATTGCACATAGACTTTCAACTATAAGAAGTGCAGATTTAATTCTTGTAATAAATGATGGTAATATTATAGAGCAAGGAAATCATGAAGAGTTAATGGCTAAAGGTGGCTTCTATGAGCAACTTTATAATAGCCAGTTCGCAAATAAAAAAGCAAATTAAATCATTATGATGATAATCTCCAAACACCTTTTAGTAGATGTTTGGAGATTTTATTATAAAATATTATTAGTTCTAATATCATTATCTATAAATATAATCCGTGAGACTGCTTATGCTTAAGTAAGATTTTAAATAATTTATAAATTGAATTGCAGAATAATATTTGGCCTTTTACTTATACTAAAACTGATTTTTGATATAAATATGAGGTGGTATAATGCAACAAGAAAATAAATCCAATAGATTAATAAATGAAAAATCTCCATATCTCATTCAACATGCATATAACCCAATTAATTGGTATCCATGGGGAGAAGAAGCATTTGAAGATGCAAAGAAAGAAGATAAGCCTATATTTTTATCTATTGGCTATTCAACTTGTCACTGGTGCCACGTAATGGCACATGAAAGTTTTGAAGATGAAAATGTAGCTGCAATACTTAATAAATTTTTTATTTCAATAAAATTAGATAGAGAGGAAAGACCAGATGTTGATAGTGTTTATATGACTGTATGTCAGGCACTAACTGGTTCTGGTGGATGGCCATTAACCATTATAATGACTACAGACCAAAAACCATTTTTCGCAGGAACATATTTTCCAAAGACATCAAGATATGGTATGCCAGGATTAATTGAAATACTTGAATCAGTAGCTACACAGTGGAAGAATTCAAAAGAAAAATTAATTAATTCTAGTGATAATATATTAAAAGAACTTGGTAAATTCTTTGTATCCGAAAGTAATGATACTAAATTAAGTGAAAAGAACTTAAAAAATGGTTATAATCAGCTTTTAAAGAGCTTTGATATTAAATATGGTGGATTCTCACCTGCTCCAAAATTTCCGACACCACATAAGCTTATGTTTTTACTTAGATATTATAAGATGTATGATGAAACAAATGCACTTGAAATGGTAGAGACTACACTTGGGTCTATGTATAGAGGCGGATTATTTGATCATATAGGGTATGGATTCTCACGTTATTCAACAGATGATAAATATCTTGTTCCACACTTTGAAAAAATGCTTTATGATAATGCGCTTTTAGTAATAGCATACTTAGAAGCTTATGAAATAACTAAAAATCCGTTATATAAAGATATCTCAATAAAATCACTTGAATACGTATTTAGAGAATTAACAAGTAATGAGGGTGGGTTTTACTGTGCACAAGATGCAGATAGTGAAGGAGAAGAAGGAAAATACTATGTATTCACTCCAGATGAAATTAAAATAATTTTAGGCGAAGAAGATGGAAATTATTTTAATGAATATTATGATATAACTGACGAAGGAAATTTTGAAGGCAAAAGCATACCTAATTTAATAAAGAATAGTAATTATAATAAGAAAGATGAAAAAATAGACGTATTAGCACAAAATATTTTAGATTATAGAAATGAAAGATATTCCCTCCATAAAGATGATAAAATTCTCACTTCATGGAATGGTCTTATGATTGCTGCACTTTCTAAAGCGTATAAAGTACTTGAAGATGAAAAGTACTTAGAATATGCAAAAAAAGCTATCGATTTTATTTATAATAACTTAGTAGATTCTAAAGGAAGATTATTTGCAAGATATAGAGAAAAAGAAGCTAAATATAAGGCCATCTTAGATGACTATGCATTCCTAACTTATGGTCTTATAGAATTATATGAAAGTTCATATGAGATTTTATATTTAAAAAAAGCTATAGATCTTACAGAAGCAATGATAGATTTATTCTTTGATGAAAAGAATGCCGGCTTCTTCTTATATGGAAAAGATAGTGAAAAGCTTATTGCAAGGCCTAAAGAATTATTTGATGGAGCAATTCCTTCGGGAAATTCAGTAGCTGCTTATAATTTGATAAGACTTGCAAGAATAACTGGAAAGTCCTTATTTGAAGAAATAAGTAAAGATGTGCTTGATTATATAGCAGGATCAATAATTAGTGAAGAAATCAATCATTCCTTCTTCTTAATCGCTTCTTCTTTTGCATTAAATAAGACTAAAGAACTCATATGTGTTATTAAAGATGAAAGTGAAAAAGAAAAAATTAAAGATACTTTAAGCGACATGCAGGCATTTAATTTGACTGTGATAATAAAAAATGAAGAAAATAGTAGTGAGCTTGAAGAATTAATACCATATACCAAAGATTATACACTTAAAGATAATAAAGCCACTTATTATCTATGCGAAGGAAATTCGTGTTTTCCACCAACAAATAATTTAAATGAGATTTTAGCAAAATTTCATAAAATTAAATAAAACTATAAAATTCTAAATTTATTACTTTTTTAAGATAGTATAAATTTAGAATTTATTTATATATAATTAAATATATATAAATATTTATTCAATTTTCGCATTTTGGTGCTTTTTATAAAATTTCAAATTTTTTAATTTATATAAGTAGAGTGGTATTTATATGAATTTCTTATTAAGATAAGCTTTTTATTTATACATTAGAGGTGAGACAAATGGATATATACACAATTGGACATTCAAATTATCCTGTAGAAAGACTAATAGATATGTTAAAGCATTATAATATTGATACAGTAGTAGATATAAGAGGAACACCATATTCAAAATATAATGTTCAATATAATAAAGAAGTAATAGAACATACATTAAAAGAAGCAGGATTTATTTATATTTATATGGCTCCTGAACTTGCAGCAAAGAGAATAAATAAAATATCTTATAATGAAGAAGGTTATTCTGATTTTGAGAAAGTAGTAAATGAAGAATCATTTAAAAATGGAATACAAAGACTTAAAAATGGAGTTTTAAAAGGGTATAAAATCGCTTTACTTGGAGCAATGCAGGATCCAATAAGATGTCATAGAAGTATTTTAGTAGGAAGAGAACTCATAAAGTATGGATTTAATGTTAAGCATATTTTAGATGATTATAAGTTAGCTTCTCAAAAAGACTTAGAGCAGAATTTGCTTGATAAATATTTTATGGATAGAAATCAAATCACAATAGATAATCTTCTTGGTAATAGTAAAAGTGAAGAAGAGTTGATTAAAGATGCATATAGATTAGCCAATAAAGAAATTGGATATAGAATTGAAAATTTAAAGTAATATATAAGCCGTATAAATAATAACGGATATTGATAATTCCCATATAATATATTTAGGATTAATAATTAAGGAACACATATGAACTTTTTATCAAAACTATTTATGAATAATAATGAAGAAAAAAATAAAAATACAGATAAAAATTCAAAACTTAGAAATGATAAAAATTATAATGAATCAGTACAAAATCTTGTTAATTCACAAAATTATTATAGTGCAACAGATTTTTTGATTTATGTGGATACAGATAACTTTAAGGTAAATATTTTTAAAGGAAAACAAAAAAACTGGATTATTCAAAAAAGCTTTTTATGTACAATAGGCAAAAAATCAACACCAACACCAAAAGGCACATTTTCAATAGGAGTTAAGGGATTATATTTTGGAGTTAATAAAGGATATAAGTGCTGGTATTATACAAGCTTTAAGGGTAACTATTTATTTCATTCCATAATATATAATTTAGATGGTTCAGTAAGAGATGGAAGACTTGGAATGGCTTTATCAGATGGATGCATAAGGCTTTCTAAAATAAATGCTAAATATATTTGGGATACAATACCTACAAAAACAAAAGTTATAATAGTTTAAATTAACGTCCTTATTAATTTTATTTAGTTAATAAGGACGTTAATTTTGTATATTTAAGTATTCTAGCCTATAGAAGTTTTCTGATAATTTTATCTATCATTCATTATAATTACTCAGTGAAAATATATCAGTAGTGATATATTTTTTATTATCACTGTTGATAATCTTATCAGTAGTGATATAATTGTTATAGAAAATTCTTTTAAGGAGGAAAACAAATGCAAAAGATAGCATTAATAACAGATAGTGCATCAGATATAAGTGTAGAATTACTAAAAGAAAATAATATAAAATTATTACCTTTTAGAGTTATATATAAGGATGGAGAAGAATATGAGGAGAGAATTGAATTAACATCTGAAATGATGTATGAACGTTTGGAGAAAGAAATTCCGACAACATCTCTTCCAAGTATAGAAAAAATCACAGATGCATTAAATGAAGCAGTTAAAGAAGGATATACACATGCAATTATAATAACAATATCACAGGCTTTATCAGGAACATATAATGCTTGTAGACTTGTATGTGAAGACTTTGAAGGACTTGAAACTTTTGTTTTTGATTCTAAAACATTAACTATGGCAGAAGGTGCTATGGTATTAAATGCTGCTAACATGATAAAAGAAAATAAAAGCTTTGAAGAAATAGTAGAAGCTCTTCCTAAATTAAGAGATAAAATAGATTTATTTTTTACAATAGATACGCTTGAATATCTTAAAAAGGGTGGAAGAATAGGAAAAGTAGCTGGAACAGTTGGGGAATTCTTAAATCTTAAACCAATTATAACTGTTGCAGATGATGGGGCATATAGAACTTACGCAAAAGCAAGAGGATCAAAGCAAGCTGTTTCAAAACTAATCAATATATTTAAATCATACGAAGGAAAAGGAAACTATAGAGTATGGGTTCTAGATGGTAATGGAAAAGATAAAGTTAAAATTCTATGTGACGGAATAAAAGAACTTCCTCATTGCAAGGAATGTATTTTTGCAGGAACAATAGCACCTTCACTTGGAATTAATACAGGTCCAGGACTTGTAGGATGTGCAATAGAAAAGGTAGATTAATTTATGAATGAAAAATTTAATTTTAGTGGAATTGAAGATATTGAAGCTGAAGAAAAAAGACTTTATGCCGAATATAAGAAAAAACTTAAAGAGCTAAAAAAAGTTAAAAAGGAAAAGAGTACAGGGACGCCTGTTTTTACTAAAGGTCTTCTTCCTATTTATGTTTTATACATATTATCTCTAGGTGCTACTAACGGTAACGAAATATCTCATAAAATAGGCCAAAGAACTAATGGCAAATGGGTTCCAAGCACAGGAGGAATATATCCTCTTTTAAAGAGATTAGAATCCGATGGTTTAATAGACGGTGAATGGGACGATTTAGACAAGAAATTTCAAAAGACCTATTCTTTAACAGAAAAAGGTTTTAAGGAATTCAAAAGCAAAAAGGTCATATTAAAATCAAAGATTGAAGAATCTTTGGATGTATTTAATATAATTTATAAAGACCTATATATAAAATAGAAATTTTAACTATATTAACTATATTAACTATATTACTTTTATAATCATAAAAATGATAATTCTTAACAAATGTTAGAATTATCATTTTTTATGTATTTTTAATGAAAATATTACATTTATAATATATAATAAAGTAAATTTATAAAATGCTTGGAGTTGATGATTTAAATTATGATAATTAGAGCTATGAATCTCGTGGATATATATTTTAAAGATAAAAAGGACAAAGGTGGGAATCCATATACAGAACATTTAATATATGTTATGCAAAATGTTGAAACAACTGAAGAAAAAGTAGTTGCGCTTCTTCATGATATTATGGAAGACACAGATATAACAGAAAAAGAAATTTCAGACGTTGGTATACAAAAAGTTTATATTGATGCTGTAAAAATTCTAACAAAGAAATCTTGTGAATCGTATGATCAGTATATAAACAGAATTATAAAAAGTAAAAATCAACTTGCTATTAATGTAAAGATAGTTGATTTAGAACACAACATGAATTTGGATAGACTTAAAATAATAACATCTAAAGATATGGTAAGAAATCATAAATATAAACAAGCGTATAATAAATTACTTCCTCTAAAGAAAGTTTTATAATAATTAATATTATATGTAACACTATATATTTAATTACTTATTTTTAGTATAATATAAAGGTTAATTGAAAAATAATAAATTTAAGTGAAGACGCTAAAAGGAGATTTAAAATTTGAGTAAAGTAATTGTTATAGGTGCGGGACCTGCAGGAATTATGGCTGCAATTCATGCTTCTAAAGAACATGAAGTAATACTTCTAGATGGTAATGAAAAGCTAGGTAGAAAACTTTTTATTACTGGTAAAGGAAGATGTAATGTTACTAATGCTAAGGATATATCAGAATTCTTTGATTATATACCAGGTAATCCTCATTTCTTATATAGTGCATTATATAGTTTTACTAATGAGGATACTATGAATTTTTTTGAAAATGAAGGAATAAAACTTAAAGTGGAAAGAGGAGACAGGGTTTTCCCAGAATCAGATAAATCTTCAGATATTATAAAAGGTTTATCAAATGCTTTAAGCAGAACTAATACAAAAATAAAATTAGGATGTAAGGTTACAGATATAAAAGTAAAGGATAAAAAGATTTCAGAAGTAGTAATAAACGATTCAGAAATATTAAAAGGCGATTATTTTATTATAGCAACTGGCGGAGCTTCATATCCTCTTACTGGTTCAAAAGGAGAAGGTCAAAATTTTGCAAAGAAACTTGGCCATAATATAGTTCCTTTAAGACCAGCTTTAGTTCCTATGGTAGTAAAAAATGCTGAAATAAAGGAACTTCAAGGATTATCATTAAGAAATGTAGAAGTTACCGTGAAAGAAAATGATAAAAAGGTAATATATAAGAACTTTGGTGAAATGTTATTTACTCACTTTGGAATATCAGGACCATTAATACTTACAGGAAGTAGATTTATAGAACCAAATAAAAATTATACAATACATATTGATTTAAAACCTGCATTAAATATAAGTGAATTAGATAAGAGAGTTCAAAAGGATTTTAAAACTTATATAAATAAAGATTTTAAAAACTCTTTAGATGATTTACTTCCACAAAAAATAATACCAATGATAATACGCAGAAGTAAAATCAATGAAAATAAAAAAGTTAATGAAATAACAAAAGAAGAAAGAAAAAATTTAGTAACTGTAATTAAAGACTTCTCTTTTGAACTAGATGGAGTAAGACCTCTTGCTGAAGGTATAGTTACACAAGGTGGAGTAGATATAAAAGAAATTGATCCATCTACAATGAAATCTAGAATTGTAGAGAATTTATCTTTTTGTGGAGAAGTAATGGATGTAGATGCATTTACTGGCGGGTATAATGTTCAGATAGCTTTTTCAACAGGATTTATAGCAGGAACTAATATTTAAATTCATAAACATTGTTTTTAGGTGATATGAGAAATCTAATTTTAGAGTGGTAATAAATGAAACCCTTGTTTGAGACATTAAAAAATTATATAATCATATTGTAGTCTTAAAATCAGATAATGAAATGAGGAGAAATTTAGTGAAGATAGCAGTTGCAATAGACGGACCAGCAGGTGCAGGTAAAAGTACTATAGCAAAGCTTGTAGGCAAAGAGTTTAATCTTATGTACATAAATACAGGCGCTATGTATAGAGCTGTGGCATTAAAATCTAAAGAAAATAATTTAGGTCCCGAGAAAATAAATGGAATTTGTTCTTTAATAAATACGATGGAAATGCATTTTGAAAATGATGATTTAATATTAAATGGTATAAATATTCAAGATGTAATAACAACACCTGAAATAAGTAATATAGTATCTAATTATGCAAGCATAAAACAGGTGCGAGAAAAGCTTGTAAAACTTCAAAGAGATATGTCTGAAAAATATGATGTTATTATGGATGGAAGAGACATTGGAACTGTAGTTCTTAAGGATGCTCCATTTAAATTCTTTTTAACAGCAAGTCCGGAGGAAAGAGCAAATAGAAGATTTAAAGAATTACAAAACAAAAATATAGAATGTAATTACGATCAAATACTAGAAGACATAAAAAAGAGAGACTATATAGATTCTCATAGAGAAACTGACCCATTAAAAAAAGCAGACGATGCTATTGAAATTGATAGTACTAATCTTGATATTAGTGGAGTTGTTGATGTTATTTGTGAGAACATAAGAAAAAGTATCGATAGATAAGGAGTACTATCATGATAGAGATAAAGCTCGCAAATAGTGCAGGTTTTTGTTTTGGAGTTTCTAAAGCAGTAAATGAAGCATTACAAGTTCAAAAAAAATATAATAAAAAAATATATACATTAGGTCCTTTAATTCATAATAATGATGTCGTTAAGTATTTAGAGGAAAATAATATATATTCAATAAGTCTAGAAGAAATAGACAGTTTAAACAGTGGTGATGTGATTGTTATAAGATCTCATGGCGTTTCTGAAAGTGTATTTAATTTACTTAATGAAAAAGGTTTAGAAGTAGTTAATGGAACTTGTCCTTTTGTGACAAATATTCAAAAAAAGGTTAAGAAATATTCAAAAGAAGGTTATCATATAGTAATATTAGGTGATAAAGATCATCCCGAAGTCATAGGAATTAATGGGTGGTGTGATAATAAAGCTATTATTACTAAAGATGGTGAATTTGAAGATAAGATACCTCAAAAGGTTTGCTTAGTATCTCAAACAACTGAGAAATTAAAAAACTGGGAAAATACACTTAAAAGCTTAAGTGGCGTTAAGGAGCTTTTAACATTTAACACAATATGTGCTGCTACAGATGTAAGACAGCGAAGTGCTGAAAAATTATCTAAAGAAGTTGACGCCATGATAGTAGTTGGAGGTAAGAATAGTTCTAATACAACAAAACTATACCAAATAGCAAAAGATAATTGCGCAAAAACAATACATGTTGAAAATGTAAAGGAACTGCCAAAAGATTTTATTAATAATAATATAGAAAAAATAGGAGTTACGGCTGGTGCTTCAACACCAGATTGGATTATTAAGGAGGTACTAGATATAATGAATACAGAAAACAATAATTTTGAGGATCAATTATCATTAATGGATGAACTAGATAAAAGATTTAAAATAGGTGATGAAATTGAAGGCGAAATTCTTTCAAAAACTAGGGATTCTTTAATTGTATCACTTATAGGATATAAAAGTGATGGAGTTATTCCATTCTCAGAATTATCAGCAAAAGAAGATCCGATAGCAGTATCAGAGAAATTAAATGTTGGTGACAATATAAAAGCTAAAGTAATAAAACTACAAAATAGTGATGGATATGTTGTTTTATCAAGATTAGAATATGAAAGAGAAGAAGCCTTCAAAGAATTAGAAACTTTATTCAATGAAAAAACTACATTTGAATTAAAAATATCTAATGCTCAAGAAAAAGGATTGGTAGCAAACTTTAAAGGCGTTAGAGTCTTTATACCTGCTTCACAAATAGATATAAAATTTACTGAAAACAAAGAAGAATATATAGGAAAAACAATTGAAGTTAGGTTAATAGATTTTTCTGCAAAGAATCCAGTTAAAGTTGTTGCTTCAAGAAGAGTGTTATTAGAAGAAGCAAGAAATGTAGTTGAGTCTAAAGCATGGGAAAAATTTAACTTAGGCGATGTAGTTAAAGGTGAAGTTAAAAGATTTACAAACTTCGGTGCTTTCGTTGAAATAAATGGCGTAGATGGACTATTACACCTATCTCAAATTTCTTGGAATCATGTTAAAAATATAAAAGATATATTAAAAGAAGGTCAAATTATTGATGTTAAAATAATTGACTTAGATAAAGAAAATAAAAAGTTATCATTAAGTATGAAAGAACTTATGCCAAAGCCATGGGAAAATGTTAAAGAAAAATATCCAGAAGATTCTATAGTATTAGGTAAAGTAGTAAGATTAAATGATTTTGGTGCTTTCGTTGAATTAGAACCTGGTGTAGATGGATTAGTTCATATATCAAAGATTTCTCATAGTAGAATTAATCATCCAAAAGAAGCTTTAACTATAGGTGAAGAAATAAAAGCTAAAATTTTAAGCGTTGATGAAGAAAATAAAAGAATAGCTTTAAGCATAAAAGATGCTGAATAATTAATATTTAGGCTGTGTATATAATATAAATTTGTATACACAGTTTTTTTGCTTTCATTTTAATTTTATTGTATGCATGGTATAATTTATATAAGGTTTAGAAATGAGGACGGTTATATGGTTGAAGTTGAGAAGTTATCGATTTTTAATATAGATATTTTTAGAGAGTTGTATGATGGTAAAGATAACTCATATATTTGTGATAAGACATTTTTTGAAGCATATGATAATGAACCTTTTATAGTAAAATTTATTTTAAGGAAACAAGTTAAGTTATTTAAACTCAATGAAAAGTATATAGGCTATATATGGCATGAATATCCTGCTTCTAAAAATTTGCCATGTAATATATATTCGTTATATGTTAAAGAGGAATATATAGATTGTATTAAGCCAGAATTTCTTGATTCTCTTAATATTGATTCTTTTAAAATTGATATTAGAGATAATCCAAAAAACTTAGAGCTAATAAAAAAATTAAATTTTACTCTTCTTTCTGAAACGTTGTTAATGAAATTGGATGCTTATAATCCTATGCTTAACATAAATAATAATTTGATTTTTGAACATTTTAAAAAAAATAAGCATGAAAATCTTAGATGCGAATTGCAAAATCTTATTTTTGATAATAAAGACAGAATCCCATTATCAGTGTCAGATATATTGGCTGAAGAAGAAGAGAAATACTATTTGGATGATTTTTGCGTGTTTATTGCAATTGATTCATGCACACCTATAGGTTATGGACAGGTTATTTTAAACAGAGGTAAATATACTATTGTCAATTTAGGAGTAATTAAAGAACATAGAGGAATGAGATATGGAGAAGAACTATTAAAATATCTTATAAATTTATGTATATGCAAAAATATAAGTGAAATATATATACGTGTAGATAAAAATAATATTCCGGCTTTAAGATTATATACTAAGCTTGGATTTAGAGAATATAGTTCATATTCTGTTTGGAACTCATAGTTAATAATAAAGTACAAAAGTTATGTTGATTATTATAATTAGGAATATATAAAATAAAGACTGTTAATATGCAGTCTTTATTTTATATACTAAATTTGTTATAATACAACGTGACAATGTAAAAATGGAGGAAAAACAATAATGAGTTTAGATAGAGAAATTAAAAGTAAATTATATTTTATTGAAACATGGGGCTGTCAAATGAATGAAGAAGATTCAGAAAAGCTTTCTGGAATGCTTAAAACTCAAGGATATACCCCTACTGAAAATAGAGATGAAGCATCTATAGTTATATTTAATACTTGCTGTGTAAGAGAAAATGCTGAAAATAAAGTTTTCGGAAATTTAGGGATGCTTAAAAAGCAAAAAGAAAAAAATCCTGATTTAATAATTGCCTTATGCGGATGTATGATGCAGCAAAAGGGGATGGCAGATGAAATTTTAAAAAGATTCCCATACGTCGATATAATTTTTGGAACACATAATTCTTATAAATTCCCTGAATACTTACATAGGGTTCAAACTGATGGAGTACAAATAAAAGAAATATTTGATAAAGAAGCTGAAATAGTAGAAGGAGTTCCGATAGACAGAAAATCTAGCGTAAAAGCTTTTGTTACTATAATGTACGGATGCAATAATTTCTGTACATATTGTGTAGTTCCATTTGTTAGAGGAAGAGAAAGAAGTAGAAAGCCGGAAGATATAATAAAAGAGATAAAAGAATTAGTAGCACAAGGGTATAAGGAAGTTACTTTACTTGGTCAAAACGTAAATTCTTATGGTAAGGGCCTAGAAGAAGAAATATCTTTCGCAGATCTTTTAAGAAGAATCAATGAAATAGACGGACTTGAAAGAATTAGATTTATGACATCTCATCCTAAGGACTTAAATATAGAGGTAATTCACGCTATAAGAGATTGTGATAAACTATGCGAACAAATCCATTTACCAGTACAAAGTGGTTCAGATGCTATTTTAAAAGTAATGAACAGACACTATACTAAGGAATACTATTTAGATCTTGCAAAGAAGATAAGAGAGGAAATTCCAGATGTAACTTTTACAACTGATATAATTGTTGGATTCCCTGGTGAAACCGAAGAAGATTTCTTAGAAACAATTGACCTAGTTAAAAAAGTTCAATATGATTCAGCGTTTACTTTCATTTATTCAAGAAGAAATCATACACCTGCTGATAGAATGGAAAATCAAATTCCTGATGATATTAAGCATGACAGATTTAATAGACTTGTAGAAGTTGTTAATGAAGGTATTGTTGCAAGTAATAAAGCAGCAGAAGGAAAAGTTTATGAAGTGTTAGTTGAAGGAACAAGTAAAAATGATGAAACTAAGCTAACAGGTAGAACTAGAAATGGTAAACTTGTAAACTTTGATGGATGCAAAGAAATGATAGGAAAGCTAGTTAATGTTAAGATAGTTGAAGCTAAATCATTCTCTTTAGTTGGTGAAATTATAAAATAAATATAAAAAATTAAAAGTAATCATAGATTATAACAAATATTTTGTTGTAATCTATGATTTTTTACTTATGATGAAATTCGACCTTTTTAATAAAAGTGCTATTTTTATCTTCTGAGAACAAATGTTCTAAAGTATAAAAATAAGCATTTTAAAAGCAAGAGTGAAACTTTAAATTCATAAGCATTGTTTTTAGGTGATATGAGAAATCTAATTTTAGAGTGGTAATAAATGAGACCCTTGTTTGAAACATTAAAAAATTATATAATCATATATATTAATGTTAAACTCTTCAGAGCCATATATTAATTTATAATTATTTATCATTAATAAGCATATCAATCATTCGCTTAGGATTATCAAAGAAAGATCTCATGATTTGATAATGGTCGGTTTCATCATAATCACAATTTCTTATATTATTATCTTTAATCTCATATATTATTGAATCAAGATAAGCCATAATAATAGATATCAATTTTAAATTCCTCCTAAAACTACTATAGATAGTTTATTATATTAATTTATATTAAAAAGTAACTGTTTTTACTTTCAGAACATTTGTTCTAAAACCATAAAACAGTCACTTTTGATTTTATTTAATTATATCTATGAAAGTACAGTCAATAACATTCTCTAGATCTTTTGGATTCATCTCGATTTGAGCGCCTATTTTTCCGGCGCTAAAAACTATTGTAGAATGCTCTAATGCACTTTCTTGAACAAATGTCCTAAATGCTTTTTTCATGCCTATAGGAGAGCAGCCGCCTCTTATATATCCTGTAATTTTATTTATATCTTTTACATGAATCATTTCAATATTCTTTTCACCTGCAGCTTTTGCAGCCTTTTTCATATCTAATTCTTTAGCAACAGGAATAACATATACAAAAAAATCTTTTGAATGACCTTGTGTTACTAGTGTTTTAAAAACAGAACTTACATCCTTATTTATCTTATGAGCAACAGCAACTCCATCTATTTTTCCATCTTTATTTTCATAACTATGAGTAGTGTATTCTACATTTTTACTATCTAGTATTCTCATAGCATTTGTTTTACTTTCTTTAGCCATCTTTGAATCCTCCTATGTATAACAAACTATGACTATTATACCATAATATAAAGCATTTATTTTATGGATAATAATAAAAGTTAACATTTCTGAATACGAAAATAAATCCCTATTTACAATAAAATACATCAAAATTGCTCCCTCTGTTTTTACGTATATTTATCTGAAAATTCATTATTTTTTAAATATTTTTGAAATTATGTGTTTTTAAATTACATAAATAGAATATTATATAAAAAATATATAATAATTAAATTATAAGTAAATATAGTATTATATTGATTAATATTACAGGGTTTTTATTTTAAAATTGTATTTAAATTCAATTTCGTTTGTGTTGAAAAAATAAATTTTAAAAATATATAAAACTAGTAAAAGGATGTTTTCTTAATTTTGAAATTTAATTTTTATAATAAAAATGATTAAATGATATTACTAAGATAAAGTTATTTAAGAATAAAAGCCTGGAAAAAATAACCAAATAATTGAGCTCAACCACACTTTTATTAATTGAGAATAAAAGTGATCTAAATGAGAAAAAATATAAAAAATAAGAATTTTATAAATAAGTTCAAGTTAGTTTGTTAAAAACATTGCACAAATATTTCGGGAGAATTTTTTGCTAAGAATAAATAATGGAAATTTTGCTTTGCTCAGTATTAAAAAGTGAAGATTGATAAAAGTTATATATATGATGGCTAATAAAATATACAGAAACCACTCTCAAAACGCTCAGAAATTATTTCGGGAAATATACATTTCCCGAAATAATTGATTAAAAATGAGTTTATTGGTATAATATATACAAGCTTAGTAAATTTGCAAGCTAGAAATATATTATTATATGAGGTTATGATTATTATGGGAATGAATTTTGATATAAACGAATTTAAAAACGAGAATTTACCGGAATCAGTTGTTGATTTTTTGAACTATTTAGAAACAATAAAAAATAAGTCCGATAACACAATTGAAGCATATAAAAAAGATTTGACTATATTTTTTAGATTTATGCTTTTGTATAAAGGGTATGTTGATCAAAAAAAGGTAGAATTCGATGAGATAGATATAAGATCCGTTGATAATTCTTTTATAAAAGGAATAAAATTAAGAGATTTATACGCCTTTATGTCTTTTATAGAAAAATACAGAGGAAATAGCGCCTACTCTCGTGCTAGAAAGGTCGCGACATTGAAATCTTATTTTAAATTTTTAACTGGTAAAGCAAAAATAATAGATGAAAATCCTACTTTAGAACTTGAATCACCTAAAATAAACAAAAGACACCCTGTTTATTTAACTTTAAATCAGAGTTTGGAACTATTAAAATCCTTAGATACAACAAATAAAAACTATGCTAGAGATTATTGCATTCTGACTCTGTTTTTAAATTGTGGTATGCGTTTATCTGAGCTATGCAACATCCAAATAAGTAAAATTAAAAATGACACTTTAACAATCATAGGTAAAGGAAATAAAGAACGAACCGTTTACTTAAATGATGCATGTTTAAAATCTATAGATAATCTTTTGAAAACACGTGATGATTCTAAAGTTTCTGGCGAATATAAAAATTACTTGTTCCTTTCGAATCGTGGAACTCCTATAAATCAACGAACAGTTGAAATAATGATAAAAAAACATATAACAAATGCTGGTTTTACTGATGAAAAATACACGCCACATAAACTCAGGCATACTGCTGCCACTTTAATGTACAAGTATGGAAATGTAGATATTAGAAGTCTGCAAAATATTTTAGGACATACTAATATATCAACTACACAGATTTATACCCATGTAGATGATGATACTTTAAGAGATGCAGTAAAATCAAATCCTTTAGCAAAATTATAATATATAAAACACCACATAAATCTTGTGAATTTATGCGGTGTTTTACTTTGTTAAATTAAAATTATACTATTTATATAAGAAAAAGTTTTATTATATTATTGGATTACCATATCTTGTATTAAACTCGTTAATATAAGATTGATCATTGCCTTCATAAACGATTAAAGTATTTCCGTTAGTATAATAATGCGGTTTTTCACTGTATACAACTTCACCATCGACAGATAAACCATCAGAAGATATTCTGGCCACATCTGCATTTAAGGCATCTTTTGAATCGTATTCATAAACTCTAACTAATTTATCTCCTGCATAATAATCAGTTTCATTTCCTTTAAACTTATCCCAATGTGTTTCTGCTGATTCTTTTAAATCATGTCCTGCGTTTACAATGTCGTCTTTGAAGTTTATAGCTGTATATTTTATATCTTTGCCAACATCTTTTACACCTTCAACTACTCCTTCAGCACTTTCTTTTAGTCCTTCTCCTACTTTAGCTACATCTTCTTTTACACCATCTGTATTGTTTGTGGTATTATTAGTAGTATTAGAACCACATCCATATATCACTGATGCAGATGATAATAATGTCATTAAAGCTAATGCAATAACAAACTTTCTTCTCATTTTTTATCTCTCCTTTCTAAATATCTAACTTCATATTTAGTATGTCGTTTAATGGTTTCATATATACATAAAATAAAAATCACAAGATAATAACTATCTTGTGATTTTAAACTATTCGTTAATCTTCTTTTTTAACTTTCTTACACCTGGATAAATTTCTTCTGTAAGTTCATCTATATCTTCCTCGTTTAACGAAACATTATCGAGATATTCTATATGATCAAAAGCATCTTCATACTCTGTACTTTCGTCGTTTATATAATCATCTTCAGAGAAATTAACTTCTTCTTTAAACTTCTTATATATATCCATTAAATTAAGGTTTTGAGCCTTTATTTCTTCTAAATCCTCTTGGCTTAATGTAGACTTTATTTCTTCTAAAAATTCTTCTTCAAGAATTTCGTTTTCTTCTTGGGTTTTTGCGATATCTTCTATCTTAATAGCTCTAACATCTACTCCATCCATTTCTAAGCACTTTCCACAATTATCACAAATTTTATTTTCATAAATATCACAATAATCATCATCTGTATATTTAAATGCCATAATAACAAATTACTCCTTTCACTTTGAAGTCATTGTTTTATTATAACAAAAATAAATTTATAAATCAAATATACAATTATTCTGCTCTAATTTCTTTTAATTTTAATTCTATCATTTCCAATACTTTTTCTGCATCATCAGCATTGTTTACATAGTCATATTCATCTATATTTATAGTTAAAACCTCTGAAGCTTTATAATGACTTTCTACCCAGTCATCATATCCTTCCCATAAAGTTTTATAATATGAGACTAAACTTTCATCAAGCTCATATCCACGACCTCTTTTTATTATTCTATCTAAAATAGTTTCAAAACTACCAGTTAAATAAATCATTAAATCAGGCGCTTTTTTAGGTAGTTCATTAAGTTCTTCCAGCATATTTTCAAGCAAACCTTCATACATTTGGAATTCTAATTCTGAGATTCTGCCCAAATCCTTATTAACTTTTGCAAAGTACCAATCTTCATATATACTTCTATCCAATACATTATTCTTATTAACAAGTGCTTTCTTTATACTTTTGAATCTTGTATTAAGAAACCATAATTGAAGTAAAAATGGATATCTTTTTTCTTGTATTTCTTCATCGCTAGCTGTATAAAAAAGAGGTAAAATTGGATTATCATCTACGCTTTCGTAAAATACTTCTGTCCCAAAATGTTCTCCAACAAGTTTAGCTAAACTTGATTTTCCAGCCCCTATCATCGCTCCTATAGTAATCACCATTGTCACCTTTTCCTTTCGAGTAGTACAAACATTATGAAAAATTATTATAATTTCGCCCTAAGACTGAATTAGTATATCAAATAATTTATTTTAAGTAAATAAATTATTTGAATTACCTTTATATCTAAAAGAACATTAGTTTGTCATGTAATATTATCTATGATATAATATATTCAAGAATAGTGAGGTGTGTATAATGTCAGACGAAAATACTAAGCAACAAGAAATATACGAATTTTTAAAAACCTATACTGAAAACAAAGGTTATCCACCATCAGTTAGAGAAATATGTGCAGCCGTTTCTTTAAAATCAACTTCTACAGTGCACGGACATTTGAAGAGATTGGAAAAGAAAGGCTTCATTAAAAGAGATCCATCAAAGCCTAGAGCTTTAGAAATAAATGAATTATCAACTCCTAAAAAAGAAATGGTTAATATTCCTATAGTGGGTAAAATAACAGCCGGATTACCTATACTAGCTACTGAGAATGTAGAAGATACATTTCCTCTACCTATAGATTACATAAAACATGATAATGAATTATTTATGCTTAAAGTATCTGGTGAAAGTATGATTAATGCAGGAATTCATAATAACGATTTAGCAATTATAGAATCTACAAATAGCGCTAAAAACGGTGAAATAGTTGTAGCTTTAATTGATGATTCTGCTACAATAAAAAGATTTTATAAAGAAAAAGATCATATAAGGCTTCAACCTGAAAATGATACAATGGATCCTATAATAGTGCCTGATTGTTCTATATTGGGTAAATTAGTGGGCATATACAGATCTTATAAATAGATTATATAAAAGGGACTTAATATCTATCTTTAGTTTTATAATAACTAAAAAGATAGATATTAAGTCCTTTATAACGAGTACTTTATATCACCGCCAACAATTGTCATATTAATATTTATATCTTTAATTTTATTTTTATCACATCTATAAATATCTTCATCAAGAACTACCATATCTGCAAATTTTCCTACTTCAAGAGTACCTTTTAAATTTTCTTCAAAAGAAGCATACGCTCCTCCTATTGTGAAACATTTCAGCGCTTCTTCTATAGATAAACATTGACTTTTATTATATCCTTCTTCAGGATATCCATTTAAATCTTTTCTTGTCACTGCACAGTATAAGTTATTCATTAAATCAAAGCTTTCAACAGGACAATCAGAACTTCCGCAAACTACTACACCTAAATCAATCAATGTCTTCCAGTTATAACTTGTCTTAGCAAGCTCTTTTCCAACCCTATCTTCTAGTATGTGCTGATCATAATGTATAAATATCGGTTGTATATACGCTATAAGATCTAATTTCTTAAATCTATTAAGTAACATTTCATCTGTAATCTGACAATGAACAATTCCGTGTCTGGTATCTTTCTTTGGATTATTTTTTATGGCCACCTCTATACAATTCATAGCCATTTCAATTGCGCCATCACCTATAGCATGAACTGCAACTGACATATTATTATCATGAGAAGTTGATATTAATTCCTGTAAGATTTCTTTATTATATATAGAAATTCCTTTCGTAGTTTTATCATCCTCATAAAAATTTCTCATATAAGCTGTTCTTGCCCCTAATGAACCATCGCTTATTATTTTTAAAGGGCCAAGTTTAAAATGACTACTTCCTTTATCTAAGTTATATCCTTTTAAGATAAAATCTTTTAATTGTGATAGTTCCATATTACATTGCTGATTTACTCTTATATTTAAAAGACCTTCTTCATCTAATTCTTTATATACATTTATTATATCTTCGTATAATTTTACATTTCCAAAGTCATCACTTTGTACAGATGCTATTCCTGATTTTAAAAGTTTTTTAGATACACTTAGAATAGATTTTTTTATATCCTCTTTTGTTTTTTTAGGTAAAATTGATGTTACGAAGGACATAGCTTCTTCTCTTAAAACACCATTAGGTTGTCCATAATTATCTACTTCAAAAACTCCGCCATCTACTTGTTTAGTATTTTTATTTATTCCAGCTAGTTTAAGTACGATTGTATTAACACATGCTACATGTATGCACGCTCTCGTTATATAAATTGGATTTTCTGTAGATACCTTGTCCAAATCTTCTCTTGTTGGAAATCTGTGTACATCAAAATAATCTTGATTCCACCCATATCCTATTATCCATTCACCAGCAGCAACATTATTCTTTTCTTTGAAGTCTTTAAGGGTATTTATTATATCTTCTATAGACTTAGCTCCTTTAAGGTCTGCATGTATAAGATTTTCTCCGTATTCAACTACATGCATGTGACTATCATTAAATGCCGGAAGCATTAACTTTCCATTTAAATCTATAATTTTGGTATTTTCATTTTTTAACTTGAGTATTTCTGTATTTCTCCCTAAAGCTGCTATCAATCCATCTTTAACGGCTAAGGCTTCATAAAAATTGTTGTTATTATCTAGTGATGATATTTTCCCATTTATATATATACTATTCATTTTAATTATACCGTTATTGTATGAAGATATATTAAAAAGTTATTTAAATACTTTTATTTATAATCTTATTGCAATAACTATTCCTTTCTATCTAACTAGATATTGTTAGATTCTAATTATATATTCTGATATTATTTTGATTTTCTCTTTTGAACTTAAAATACATATATCTTTTTCTAACCTTACTTATAGAATATATTTTACCATATAATTCATAATAGAAATAAATTATTTTTGTATTGTTTATATATGTTTTAATTTATTTTTTATTTACTATCAATATAATTAAAAGTATTTCTATCAAACCTAATATAAAGAGATAGTGTAAAGTTATATACGTCTATAAAACTATATATTTTAAATAGAAAAACAGCAGATAATCTTATGATATACATAATTATCTGCTGTTTAATTATTATACTATTCTTCTAATGTTCTACTAAGTCCAATAAGAACTCCTATCTTGCCGTGTTCGAAGTTAAGTCCACCTTGCATATAAGCAATATATGGAGGCCTTATAGGGCCATCTGCTGATAATTCTATTGTTGATCCAGAGATAAATGCTCCAGCTGCCATAACAATGTCACAATCATATCCTGGCATTGCCCATGGTTCACATACAGCAAATGAATCTATAGGAGATCCTGCTTGTATTCCGCTACAGAAATTAACTAACTTTTTAGGATCATTAAATTCTATGGCTTGAATTATATCAGTTCTTTTATCTTTAGCTGCTGGAAATACTTTGAATCCTGCAATTTCCATAACTCTTGCAGTAAATACTGCTGTTTTCACCGCTTCTATGGATACATGTGGAGCAAAGAATAGTCCCTGAAAAAGGCTTCTCATAAGTCCATATGTAGCTCCATATTCTCCACCAACACCTGGAACTGTGAATCTATTCTCAGCTTGTTTTACATACTCAGCCTTACCTACTATATATCCTCCACCTGGTGCCACTCCTCCACCGATGTTTTTCATAAGTGATCCAGCCATAAGGTCTGCACCAACTTCACTTGGCTCAATTGTTTCTATAAATTCACCATAGCAGTTATCTACAAATATTAATATATCTTTCCTTACTTCTCTTATAACTTTTATAACCTCTTCAATTTGAGATACTAAGAAAGATTTTCGTGAAGCGTATCCTGTACTCCTTTGAATATGTATTAATTTGTATGATGGTTCATTTCTTAAAGCATTTCTTATTTCTTCAAATTTGAAATGACCTTCGTGATCAAGATCAATTATATCTGTCTTTATATCATACTCATCTAAAGAACCTGGATTTTTCTTTTCTGAAAGTCCAAGTACCCCAAGCAAAGTATCATATGGTTTTCCTGAGACACAAAGAATCTTATCTTTTGGTCTTACATTTCCTATTATTGCTGCACCTATTGCATGTGTTCCACTTACAAAGTTATGTCTAACAAGTGCCGCCTCTGTTTTGAATATTCTAGCATATACTCTATCTAAAGCATCACGTCCAATATCATCTAATCCATATCCTGTTGTGTTAGTAAAATGAGAATCACTTATTCTTTCTTCTTGAAATGCTTTAAGAACTTTCAATTGATTAAATTCTCTTACATCATCATATAACTGTAAGTCTTTTTCAATATCACTTAATGCCTGTCTATATATTTCTAAGGCCCTATCGCTTATTTTATAGTTATTAATTAAGAAATCTTCAGTAATTTTTAGCATGTTTTTTCTTCTCCTTATTTTGTTTTTCACCCAAAAATAAATAGGCATATATGCCTATTTATTAATGTTTTTTATTCATTTTCTGTAAATAAAATAGGTTTAAAAGGTGTAATAGTTGAAATTGAATGTTTATAAATTAGCATTTGCTTATCATCACAATTTAATACTACTGTAAAGTTATCAAAACCTTTTACAAAACCTTTTAATTGAAATCCATTTAACAAATGAATGATAACTTGAATTTTATTTTTTCTTGCATTATTTAAGAAAATATCTTGTAAATTATTTTGTGTTTTATTGACCACAATCTACACCTCCGTAAATAACCATATATAATTATTATAACTCTAGTTATGACTAATGTCATTAATAATTTTGATAACTATTTCATCATCACTCATAATATCTTTATCTAAAAATACACATCTTTTATCGCGTCTAAACCATGTTAATTGCCTTTTAGCATAATTTCTAGATCCTTGTTTTATCATATTTACTGCTTCTTCTAATGATATTTTATTTTCTAAGTGATACAGTATTTCTTTATAACCTATACCTTGCATTGACTGCATATGTGAAGTATACCCCATATTTTTAAGCTTTATACACTCATCAAGAAGTCCTCTTTCCATCATAATATCTACACGCTTATTAATTCTTTCATATAGCTTTTCACGATTCATAGTTAAAACATAATAATATATATCATAATTACTATTATAAAAATCATCTCCAGCATTGAAAGAACTAAACGGCTTTCCTGTAAGTTTAAATACTTCTAAAGCACGAATAACTCTTTTTCTGTTATTTGCATGTATTTCATTATAGCTTATAATATCACACTTTTTTAACATTTCATGTATATATTCATTGCCTTTTTCTATTGCTAGTTTCTCTAAATATTCTCTATATTCATCATCTTTTTCTGCCTCAGTAAAAGTCATGTTACATGTTAATGAGTTTATGTAAAGACCTGTTCCTCCAACTATCATTGGTAATTTAGCTTTATTTAAAATCTCTTTAAGTGCTGTTTCACCATATTCCTTAAAATCAGCAACTGAAAAAGGAATATCTGGATTTATAACATCTATTAAATAATGTTTTATTCCATCCATTTCTTCTTCACTTACTTTAGCAGAACCAATATCCATATGCTTATATATCTGCATTGAATCAGCTGAAATTATTTCTCCATTTAATTCTTTTGCAAGTCTTATTGAAAGCTCAGTTTTGCCTACAGCTGTAGGTCCAGCGATAACTAATAATTTCTGTTTCATTATTACATCCTTTCATTTCTTATACTATTCGTCTGAATTTTTTATCTATATCTGTACTTGTAAACTTAACTATTACAGGTCTTCCATGTGGACAATGAAATGGATCATCTATATATCTAAGTTCCTCAACTAGTTTAATCATTTCATTAAATTCTAACTTATCATTTCCTTTAACAGCAGCTTTACATGCTTTTGTAGCAATTGCATTATGCTTTACTTCACTTGTTTTTCCGTTACCTAAATTCTTTAAGTTATCAAGTATTTCTAAGAATAGCTTTTTAGCATTAAGTCTCCCAAGAAAATAAGGAACTTCCTTTAATGCAAGTGATGTACCACCAAATTCTTCTAAAACAAAGCCTGCTTCTTTGAAAACTTTTATATTTTCTTCATAATATGAATAATCGTCTATTGTTAAGTCTATAATAGTTGGTACCATAAGAGGCTGAATTACTATATCACCATTCTCAATTTCCTTTAAGTATTTTTCAAAAAGTATTTTTTCATGTGCTGCATGCTGATCTATCATATAAAGAGTACTGTCATATTCACCTAATATATAGGTCTTATTATATTGACCTATGATTGTTATAGGCGGAAACTTAGCAAATTTTACTTCATTAATAGTAGAGTTACTAACATTATTTATATTTTTAGATTCTTCAGAATATATATTTTCTTCTTTTTTTAAATCTATAGCTGTATATCCTTCACTACTTATATTGTTTTTTGAATCATATTTTTCATGAAAAGTAGTTTCTACTGGAAATTGTGCAGAGGCATAAGATTCTGAATTTGTTTTCAAATCAACCGGTATATTTATTTCTTCTTTAGGCTTTTCAGAAGATAAATTTACATTTAATATCTTGCCACCATCCATTACTTCTTTAGCAATATTGCTTGCGATTTTAACTTTCTCTTCTTCTTCTTTTATTTTAAAAGCTATTTCTTCAAATGAAGGAATCTTAGAGGTTTCTTTAAAAGTTTCTTCTTCTTCTTTTATTGCAAAATCATCGAATACATCATTTTTAAGAGCTGTATGTACTGCATTAAATATTTTACCAAATATCATTCTTTCATCATTGAATTTTATTTCTGCTTTTGTTGGATGTATATTAACATCTACATACTCAGGATATATTTCAATATATAAAATAAAGAATGGAAATTTATTTACCGTTGAAAATGATTTAAAAGCCTGCTCTACTGCAACTGCAAGAGACTTATTTTTTATATATCTTTTATTTACAAATGTGCTTTGATTATTTCTTGAACCTCTTGCTATATCCTCTCTGCCTACATATCCATGTATAGTTACTAAATCTGAAGTATCTTCAAAATAAATAATATCTTCACTTATATTTCTACCATAGATAGTTCTTATAACATCTTTTATATCTCCGTTTCCAAAAGTATGTATTATTTTTTTACCATTATTATATAATTTTATACTTACATCTGGATTAGCAAGCGCAATTCTTGTAACTATATCATTAATAAGAGAACCTTCTTTAGATATTGTTTTTAAAAATTTCTTTCTTGCAGGTACATTGTAGAATAAATCACGTACTTCTATTATCGTGCCTTTATTAATACCACATTCAGTTATATCAGATACTCCTCCACCTTCAATTGATATTTCATATCCAAATCCACTTTCTTCTTGCTTAGATTTTAAATTAACCTTAGATACAGATGCTATAGAAGGTAGTGCTTCCCCTCTAAATCCTAGTGTACTTATATTATATATATCTTCTGATTCTTTTATTTTACTTGTTGCATGAGGCAGAAATGCTTTAGTCATATCATCTTTATATATGCCATCGCCATCATCTATGACTCTAATTAAGGATATTCCACCTTCTTCAACTTCTATTAATATATTTTTAGCATTGGCATCTATTGAATTTTCAACTAACTCTTTTACCACAGAAGAAGGTCTTTCAACAACCTCCCCAGCTGCAATCTTATTTGCTGTATCTTCACTTAAAATATTAATTCTTTTCATTTAATTTTATCCTCCTTTCCTCTAAAGCTTTTAGCTTATACACGTTTCTTAAGTAAATCAATTTAAATATTATTTTATAATTTTAATACTAACTATTAATCGTATATTACAATATATAAATATTATTTTAAACATAATTATTAGAATATATTTTCATTAGTAAATATTCTTTGTAATATTTGATTTGTATTATCAATTGTATTATATCTAATTTAAACGTCAATAACAAATTTAAGTTTTTAAGACCTATTAATATAGCTATTGAGCCAACTTATTCTCTAATTGGTATACAGTAATATAATTTTTCTGAGCATTAACAAGGGTACCTCCACAAAGAGAGATACCCTACAAATGTTATTGCTTCAAAGGCCTATATGAAATTATTTTATATTCATAAAATAATTAATCAGTAACATCTATTGATTTTATGCTAAACTACCATCAGAATTAAATATATATTTTTCTCCATTAATATATTTCTTTCCAGTAGTCATTATTCCGTTTATATTGAAATAATACTTCTTTCCATCAACAGTTACCCATTCATTTTTCTTCATCTTACCAGTTGCATCATCTAGATAGCACCATCCATCACTTGACCAAGCCCATCCTGTTTTCATTTTTCCATTACTATCAGAATAATACCAATTTCCATCTTTTCTAAACCATCCAGTTTTTAAAGCTCCTGAAGGATCTGAGAAACAATACCATCCACCATTAATATAAAGCCAATCAGTTGCAAGAGCTCCATTATCTTTTAGGTAGTACCATTTATCTTTACTATATTTCCATGCTGATGTTGCCATAGAACCATCATTTTCAAAATAGTACCAATAATCACCTATTTTAATCCATGATGTTGCAGCTTTACCATTTGCTTTAAAGTAATAGTTTTTGCCATTATAAGTTGCCCACTCAGATTTCAATGCAGCACCATCTGCACCAACATAATATTTATCTTCACCATCTTCTATTAAAGTGTCAAATACTTGATAGCCTTCTTCTTTGTCAAAGTAGCATCTCTTACCATCAACAATCTGCCAGCCATTTTCCATAGCACCATCTATCCTATTGAAATAATAAGTTTTTCCATCAATTTTTTGAACACCTTTTAAGCTTATTCCATCTTCATCATAATAATATATATATCCATCTCTTTTCCCCCAGCCTTCATCATTATCAAATCTATCAAACACTTTGTCCCAAGCATCATCTACATCATCACTTTTATCATTTAATGAATCACTTAAATCTGACAATGAATCGCTTAAATCACTTACAGTATCTTTGATTCCACCTATAGTTCCTTTAATATCACTTAATATTCCATCAATTTTACTTTCTATTGATTGAATTTTAGTTTCTATAATTTCTTTTATTAGTTCAAGTTTTTCAGTATCTAGATTATCTGCTTGTATATAAATTGGAGTTTTATTAGATTCATGTAATGCATACCCAAGGGCTCCCCCAACTACATATCCTTTTCCAATAACTTCACCGTCTGTATTTACTACTCCATATCCATATAAAGTAACTTCACTAATCTTATCACTTTTTATTGGTATTGTTTTTTTCTGTGTCAAATCTATCTTAACAACAGTATCAATTTTATATTTTTTATCATATTGAGTTTTTAAATATGATTCTAAATCTGATTCTATCACTGATGTTAATTGATCCTCAGTATAAACAGAAGTACTTTCATTGCTACTTTCTGCTGCATATACTTGTTTATAAAATATAGTATTATAAGTCACACTGCTAATTGTTAATACGCTTAATAAAATTGCTATAGTTTTTTTACTTCTCTTTATCATTTTTAATCCTCCTATTGATTTCCTAATCTGCTAATAGCTCTTTCTAAATTATCCATATGAACTTGAAATTCATCTAGTGTATCAGTGAAATCCTCTTTATTAACAGGACTATCATAAGAATCAATTCTATCTTTGGCATCATCAACATTATCTTGAAGTTCATCAAGGTCATCTGAGATTTCATCAAATTTATCCTTTATTTCTTCACTTTTCCCTTCAAAATCTGCTCTATTTATAATATCACTTAATTCATCAGCTTTTTCACTTACTTCATTTAAAATTCTTGTTGCGTCGCTATCAGCTTCATCTAATTTATCAGCTATTTCTGATGGCTTACTATTTAATTTTTCAAGGAAATCTTGAATATCTTCATTATCATAAGCTTCATCTATTGATTCGCTTGATAATTCATCATCATCAGGCTTACTAAGTTTTGTTACATGATCATCCTCCATATTGCATCCTATAAATGACAAACTGGAAACAATTAATAATATTGATAATAAAAATTTTCCTTTCATAATTTACACCTCTTTTAAATAAAAATTAGTGACCAACTATTCCACTTTCTCCTAGTCTTTTAGTAAAATAATTAATTTTATCATTTATAAATTTCTTTAATGTTGCTCCCAATATTATTGATACAATTGCAAATATTAAAAGAATAATAATGTCTTTAATTAAAATCTCATATACTATTCCCGCCATAATTTGTCTCATTCCTCCTATGGCATAAGTAAATGGAAGGAACGGGAATAAGGTTCTGAAAAATTTAGGAGCAACTTCTATTGGGAAATTACCACCAGATCCTGCAACCTGCAATACTAATAATACTATTGCTATAACTTTTCCAACATTCCTAAATAGACTAGTTGCAGTATAAATTATTGTTATAAATACAAATGATACAAATACTGAGTAAAATAGAACCATGATTGGATGTAAACAATAACTCTTTAATAATACAAGAGCTCCTCCAGTAGCTACAAGCGCTTGAAATACTCCTATAAATAAATATAAAAATAATCTTCCAAAATATCTTTCATAAGGTTTAATTTCAGTACCATCATCAAAATCTTTTGCATCTGTTGAAAGCAATGACGCCAATAATAATCCACCAACCCATAAGCATAATACTGTATAAAACGGTGTGACAGTTGAACCATAATTAGGCCAAGGGAACAATCTATTATCTTCAAGTTCTACAGCGTTAGCTAAAAAATTACTTTGATCTTCATATCCATTTGTGATAATATCTAATATTTCATCAAGTTTATCGTCATCATCATATTCTCTAAGCTTATCAGCCATTTTATGTAAATCTGCCTTCATATCAGGAAATTTATCTTTTACTTTCATTAATTCGTCATTTGATAAATTTAATACGTTTCTTAATGTATTAGTCAGATCTTCAAGATCTGGGAGTGTATCTCTGCTTTGATTAAGTACATATGATACATTATCTATAACATTATTTGCCTCATCAAAGGTTTTAGATACGCCATTTACAATTTCAGAATCATAACTATCTATTAAATCACTAAGTAATGTATGCATTTCATCTACTACTTTTCTTGTATCAGTAAGTGATTGGGTATCTAATTTTTTACCATTTTCAATATCATCAAGATCAGCATCAATTCTATTTGATAATATATTTAATTTATCTTCGATAAAGTCTAATCTATTAATAACATTATCTATTGTGTTACTTGTATCTTTTAAGTTTTTTTGAAGATCCTTTAACACCTGAGTTTGTTTTTTATATTCACTTTTTAGTTTTTCAATTTCTACTGAGGTTTGAGTTTCTTCATCATAAGAAGGTTTTGGTAATTCAATTTTACTTAATTTATTTATAAATTTTTTCATTGATTTTAGGTTTGATTTTAATTCCTGTACACTTTCAATGCTCGCTGAAGTAACATCAGCACCTGTTAATAGTGATTTTTTATAAACTTCAGGTATGATGTTTTCATCAATATTATTAAGTTCTATACTTAGATTATCTAATAATCTTTCTGATTCCACTAAATTCTCTTTTACAACAACAGAATCATCACTTAAATTACCTTCAATTGTATCTAAATTTTCTTTCATATTATCAATGAAAATATCAGTTGCATCTAGAGTGTCTGATATGCTTGGAATAAGTGACTCTAAATCATCATTCAGCTTAGAACCATTTACAGTCCCTTCAATAGAGGCATCTAAAATTGATTCTATTTCTGGCATGTTTTCGTCTAATTCATATACTGCGTCAACTATTCTTCTAAGTTCAGGTCTATTATTTTCAATATCAACTCCAATATCATTACATACTCTAATTATTATACCTGAAATTGTTTTAGTTACATTTTCGCTAACTTGTTGTTTTAATGTTTTAACACCGGAATCGGTTATTTTAGGAGCAATTGCATTTTTCTTTTCATTTACAGTATAAATGAGTTTAGGTTTTACTACTTTTTTTTCTGTCACTGAGATAACATCGCTTGAAAAGTCTTCTGGTATTTCTATCATTGCATAATATTTTTCTTTAATAAGTCCATCTTTAGCAGTTTCCTTATCAACAAATGTCCATCCGATTTTATCATTTTCTTTTAAATTATCAATTATTTTATTGCCCACATTTATTTCTTGATCATGAAAGGTTGTCCCTTTATCCCCATTAACTACAGCAATTTTAATATTCGATGTGCTTTCACTTGCATAAGGATCCCAACATGCTTTTATATTCACTAATGAATATAAGGAGGGAACTATCATAAGTCCAATAACTATGGTTGTTGCAATTACGTTTGTAAAAATATTTTTCATATCACGTTTAAAAATTCTTATCGCATTCTTCATATCGTCTATACCTCTTCAAATTTTATCTAAGAACAATTATCAATCTAAACACAGTATAGAGTAATTATATCACTATTTAGAATATTTATGTCCCAATTTATTAAATGTTAAAATATACTCTAAACGTTTTACTGTATAATAAATAACGTGTTTTACAAAATTGATTAAAATAAAAAAACTGTAATCAGAAAAACTTTTAAGTAATCTGATTACAGTTTCACAAAATATTAATAATGTACTAATATTTTAGTTCCTGGTGATATATTGTCATATATTGTTTGAGCAACATTATAAGGTAAATTTACACATCCATGTGATCCATTTGTTTTATAAATCTCACCACCAAATTGCCATCTCCAGCTTGCATCATGAAGACCTATGCTATTGCCTATAAATGGCATCCAATAACTTACTGGTGATTCATAATCTTGTCCAATAAGCTTAGTGTCTCTTTGCTTAAAATTAAGTGAGTATACTCCGGTTGGAGTTGCACATCCTGATACTGATAAGTTTCCTGTAACTATATCACCTTGAGTTACTAAATACCCATTTTTATAATACCAAATATGTTGTTTTGTTATATCTACTTCTACAAAAGTATTTCCTACATTGCTAAAATAAGATCCAGATGCATTTTGCTTGTATGCTGGGTGTTTAGATAATACTTCTCCATATTTAATGTGATCAATTAAAGCTTTTGTTTCGGCTGCACTATCTATAGACCAGCTATTATTATTTCCATTGCTACCGCCAGACACTACAATTGTTTTTCCAAGTTCTGTAGAATATATATATGCCATGTAGTCAACAAAGCCTTTTACTCTGCTTTCGTTAATTGTAACATTATTATTTCCATCAACTGAAATCCAGTCTTTTATTACAGAACCATCTACATATTTAGTTTTACCTGCAAAATTATATGTTATTTTAGTAGAAGCATACTTATTTAGTAATGCTAGAGTTGATTTCATACTTTCTGAATCACTTGTGAGTGTAGGTAATATATAACATCCCTCTTCTTCTAGATTTAAAGTCTTGTCTCCATTTTTAATTGCATTAACTATTTTTTCATATAAATAGTCTTTCACTACTTCATTACCTTGAACTTCTTTAACTATAACATACTTGTTATTTTCATATTCAAATCGGGCATTTTGTGCCTTTATAAGCACTTTTTGATTAACGCAATTTAAATTATTTACACATTCTTTAAGAAGATTTTCATTAAAATATGCTACTTTATTTTCTTCATCAAATTTTAAATTAAAATCTGATCCTACAAGTTTTTCTTTATAATCTCCTCTTTCTTCAAGTGTCAAAGTATAATCTTCAAAATTTGTTGAATCAAGTGTCTTAGCTAAAGCGATTGTCCCTTTACTCGTTAAAGCAAAACATACAATAAATAAAGTACAAGAAAAAATCATAAGACTTTTAAAAATTTTGCTGCTTTTAAATGATTCATATGTCATCTTAAAGTCCCCCTATCACGTATTGTTTTTTAACATTTTATTCTTTGTACAGCCTCCTTTTAACATAAGTATAAAAGTAATTACATATCTATATTTTACAATAATTACCATATAAGTATATTATACTGTTATTTTATTAAAAAACAATATATATTTTCAAAATTGTAATTACGTTAATATTATAACATTAGAATCTATTTTTAACCAATAGTGTATATGTATGTTTTTGAAGACAGAAGAAGTTAAAAGTAACATAATCTTTTTGTTGTCTTCCAATTGTGCCAATAGGATATCTATTATCACATTAAATTATTTCTTTTTAGGTTATAGTCATTATTCTTGGTATTTTAAATTCACTGACAAACACAATTTATAAATATTTTAATTATACCTATTATTTTCGTAGTATTTAATTAATTTTCAAAATATATCTGATTTTTACCAATCACATATTTGTTAGATAAAAGGTTAAACTATCACTAAAATAATGATTTTTAAAGGTGGTGGTTAACATAAAAAAGATTATATTATTTTTAATGACTTTTTTAATTATTTTTAATATAAATATAAGTCCATCATATTCAGATGTTAAGAAAAATTATGATGTAGAAGCAAAACAGGATCTTTTAATTTTAATGCTTTCATATCCAAAACACATAACAAACATAGAAAAAGAAGATAATAAAATATATTGTGTTTTTAAATCTGGAAAGAAGATCCTATATGATGATAAATTAGAAAAAACACAGGAAGAAAAATTTGCGAATTCTGATCTTCAGGATGTACTAGAAGAGTATTATCCATTAAATAAAAATACAGTATTAATGGATAAAGATTTTAATCCAGGAAGATGTAGAAACTATGCACTTTTAGAAGAGGTGTATGGAAACAGCAAGCAAAAAATAGAGAAAAATTTAGTCAATTTAAAATGTGGATATGCAAATTATCAGTTTAACAGCTGCAATAGCGCTAATATTGCACTTGATAATGCTTTAAAAGAACTTTTAGAACTTTCAAAAACTGATGGTAAAATTTCAAATATTCTTTATCCTGGTAGCGGAACATTCAATTATAGACTTATTTCAGGTACTAATAGATTAAGTCCTCATAGTTTTGGAATTGCTATAGACCTAAAAAGTGATAAAAAAGATTATTGGAAATGGAGTTCTAAAGAAAATGGAGAGAAACGCATAAATGAATATCCTGAGGAATTAGTTAAAATATTTGAAGAAAATAATTTTATATGGGGTGGAAAATGGGGATATTTTGATATATTACATTTTGAATATAGACCTGAAATAATTTTGAAAGCTAAATTTTTTTCTGAATATAATGAAAATAATAAGTGGTATGAGGGTGCACCTACAGATGATGAATATACAAAAAAATGTATAGAAATCATTGAAAACGCTTTAGAATAAGCACTATTACTAATAAGAAAGAGGTTGTAAGTATGTTTGAGCCTAAATTTAAAAAAATCATATCACTTTTTATACTGTTTATTACTATAATAGCTATATTTTATTTTAATAATAAAGAATATATAAATACCTTTTCTATAAATTCTAATGAACCTTGTAAGTTAGATAGCTTTCTTATTAATAATGAACAAGGCTCTGATAATTGTGAAAAAGATAACTGTGATTGCAAAAATGAAGAACTAAATACATTTATAGAAAATATTTTTTTAGTAAAAAGTAAGGCAATCTTAAATCAAGATTTAGATTGTATATGCTGTTTATACGATACAAGTACAAAATATGGCCAATGGGCTTATGAATATGAGGAAAGAAAAGTAAAGTATATAAATAACTGGGCTGAAAAGCAAGGTGTTAAATTCATTGATATATCTCCTACTATAGTTATAAGTAAAAATTCAAAAGTTAAAGATGATAAAGCTACTTTTTCTATATTTTGTAATACTGCTTATAAGTATGCTTATATGGATGATCCAAGTGTTGAAAATATATCTAGAATAGGTACTTATCACTGTATATCACTTTCTAAAAGTAATGGTGAATGGATAATAACAAAAGAATGGTATAAGGACCCTTTTGCTGATTCATTATGCTTAGATAATATTAAAGCAGGTTCTATTAGAGAATATATAGCTACACAGGAATATAGAGATTTAAGTAACATCGATGAAAGAAGAAAAGATGCTATAAAATATGCAAAAGAATATTGTGGAGTTTCAGAAAATAAAGAAGAATTCTATAAATACAATAAAGAATATAAAAATTTTAACAGTGATGGAGGCGACTGTGCTAACTTTGCCTCTCAAATTCTTCATGAAGGTGGAAAATTTAAATATACTGGAGCTTGGAATTATGATAAACAAAAACGATGTGCTACTACACCTTGGGTAAATGCTGATAAATTCACAAATTACATGCTCTATAGTGGTAGAGCTTCGGTTATAGCTAAAGGCAGTTATAATGACGTTTATAAGGCTTCATATAAGCTTCTTCCTGGAGATTTTGTAGCATATGAAAAGAAAGGCGATATTACACACATTTCTGTAGTTACTGGTGCTGATTCTAAAGGATATTCACTTGTTACATGTCATAACACTGATAGAAACGATGTCCCTTGGGATTTAGGTTGGAGCGATAAGAATATAAGATTTTGGCTTATTAGAGTTCACTTCTAACAATTACGATTTATGTACATTAATAAAAAGACTCTTAACTTAAACTATATTCTTGTTTAGTTAAGAGTCCTCTATACTTATTTTTTTCTTCGTGCAAAGTCAACAAATTTAAATTTATCTGGTCTATGTCTAGATTCGGTATATTGAAATAAACTTGTATCATCTAAATACGTATAGCTTTTTACAACTACAACCATATCAAATTTTTTCAAATCTAAATATTTTTTATCTTCTTCTGTAGCAAATTGAACTGTTATTTCCTTTTTTGCATATGCAATTTTAAGTCCTAATTCCCCTTCTACATAAGCATATATTGAATCTTTACAAATCTCTTCTGTAATATTTTCAACATATTTTTCAACCAAATAATCTTTATCTAATATAACTCTTTCATCGTCTATTACTCTAGATCTGATTATTCTCCATACTTTATCTGTTGGAGATAATTCTAATTTATTCAATATACGATCATTTGGAATAATGCAACTTAATTCATCCACTATAGTGTAAGTTTTACCCATCTTTTGCGCAATTTCCTTAAAACTAATGACCCCTGATACTGGAAAATCAAATTTATTTATATCCAATACGCACGAACGTTTTCCTTTAATTTTTTGAATATAACCATTTTCCTCAAGTAATATTAGTGCTTTTCTTGCAGTATCTCTTGATACATTATACTCTTTCATTAATTCGCTTTCAGAAGAAACTTCATCATTTGCTTGATATATTCCATTTTCAATCTTATTTGCTATTTCATTATATATGCTAAAATACTTACTAGCCATTTACATCACCAAAAACATTTTAACATATTATCGTATTATTTCTCAAGAATATATACTACAGATTCATATGGTCTAAGAATAATTTTTTTCTGAAGATTTATACTGTCACTATAATTAGACAGCAATATTTTGCTATTATCAAATGTTACACTTTCATCCAAAATTACTTCAGTATTTTCACTGTAAAAATTATTAAGTATTACAAGTTCGGTATTTTCTAATTTTCTAGTATAAGCCAACACTTTATCATGATTTTCTAGAATTATTTTAAACGATCCGTATGAAATAACATCATATTCTTTTCTTAACTTTATAAGTTTTTTATAATGATAGAAAATAGAATTTTTATCTTTAAGCGCTGTTTCTACATTTATTGATTTATAAGATTTACCTACAGGTATCCATGGGTCTGCACCTGAAAATCCAGCATTTTTACTATCATCCCATTGCATTGGAGTTCTAGAATTATCTCTTGATTTACTATTCAATATTCTATATATTTTGGAATCGTCAATTCCTGATTTTTGTAAGATTTTAAAATAATTTTTTGATTCCACATCTCTATATTGCTCTATTGAATCAAAGTCTGGATTAGTCATTCCAATTTCTTCTCCTTGGTAAACATAAGGTGTTCCTCTCATCATATACATTGTAGTTGCAAGCATCTTTGCACTTTCTTTATGATATTTATCAGTGTTCCCAAATCTAGATACTATTCTTGGCTGGTCATGGTTGCACCAAAACAGTGCGTTCCATCCATTTCCTTTCTCCATCTCTTCTTGCCAAGATTTAAAAAGTGATTTCAATTTTTTAAAGTCAAAATCCATTAATGTCCATTTATCACCTTTATCATAATCGACTTTTAAATGGTGGAAATTGAAGACCATTGACAGTTCCTTTTCTTTAGGATTTGTATACTTTATGCAACTCTCAATTGATGTTGAAGACATTTCTCCTACTGTTACTATGTCCTCATATTTACCAAATGTATTTTTGTTTAATTCTTTCAAATATTTATGAATTTTAGGCCCATCCGTATAAAATCTTCTTCCATCTCCAATCTGATCATTTTCAAATTTTTCTGGTTTTGAAATGAGATTTACAACATCTAAACGAAATCCTTTAACTCCCTTATTAATCCAAAAAGTAACGATTTTATATATCTCATTTCTTACTTCTTCATTTTCCCAGTTTAAATCTCCTTGTGTCCTATCAAATAAATGTAAATAATATTCATTAAATTTTTCTACGTATTCCCATGCACTACCACCGAATTTTGATTGCCAGTTAGTTGGCTCCTTTCCATTAATACCTTTTTTAAAAATATAAAAATCTTTATATTTTTGATCTCCATTAAGTGCATTTTTAAACCACTTGTGTTTTGTTGATGTATGATTAAATACCATATCAAGCATTATTTCAATATTTCTTTTTTTGCACTCTAATACAAGATTGTCAAAATCATCAATTGTTCCAAAAATAGGATCTATATTATAATAATCTTCTATATCATATCCATTATCAATCTGTGGTGATACGAAAAAAGGAGTAAGCCAAATATAATCAATACCTAATTCGCTTAAATAATCTAGCTTTTCAATTACTCCGTTTAAATCTCCAATTCCATCTCCATTTGAATCATTAAATGATTTAGGATATATTTGATATACAGTACTTTTTTTAAAGTCTTTCATACTGCAAATTCCTCCTTTTAAATTTATAGTTAATATTAATTTGGATTAAATACTGTTAACTTATATTATTTTTTATTCAACTAATTTTTTCTTACCTAATACTACTGTTAATATAAAAGGGACAACTATTGCTATTATCATGCATATAGCAAACATTAACATATGTTTAGGTTGAATTGAAAGAATTCCTGGAATACCTCCAACCCCAATTGAATTTGCCATAACTCCACTTGAAACTGATACAATTGCTGCTACCGCTGAACCTGTCATTCCTGCTAGAAATGGAAATCTATATTTAAGATTTATACCAAATAAAGCTGGTTCAGTTACACCTAAATATGCTGAAATACATGCTGGAATTGAAATCTGTTTTGCTTCTTCATTTTTTCTTTGAAGATAAATCATTGCTAAAACTGCTGAACCTTGAGCGATATTTGACAAAGCAATCATTGGCCATAAAGATGTCCCACCAAATTCAGCCATGAGTTGAAGATCTATTGCATTAGTCATATGGTGTAATCCTGTTATAACAAGTGGTGCATAAAGGAACCCAAATACTGCTGCAAATATACTTCCAAATGATGAAGTTAGTCCACCATAAACAATTTTAGAAACCCATGCTCCTATTGCCCAACCTATAGGTCCAAGTACAACATGAGCTATTAATACAGTTGGCACTAATGCTAGAAATGGAACTAAAATCATTGAAATAGAATCAGGTACTATTTTTCTAACAGCTCTTTCAAGATATACTAATACAAAGCCTGCAAGAATTGCTGGTATTACTTGTGCTTGATATCCAATCATATTTACTTTTGCAAAGCCAAAATCCCAATAAGGAATGCTTTCTGCACCTGCAACTGAATAAGCATTTAAAAGCTGGGGTGATACTAAAGTAATACCAAGAACTATACCAAGTATTTGTGTTGTCCCCATCTTTTTTGTTACAGCCCATGTTATTCCTACAGGTAAGAAGTGAAATATGGCTTCTCCTATTAACCATAAAAAGCTATGAACTCCTGCCCAAAATTGAGATATTTCTATCAATGTTTTTGTGCCATCTTCAAACATTTTGATTTCACCAATTATATTTCTAAATCCTAATATAAGACCTCCAACGATTATTGCTGGTATTAATGGTGCAAATATTTCTGCTATATTAGCCATAACTTTTTGAATGAAGTTCATATTTGATTTAGCAGCATCCTTAACACTCTCTTTACTAACTCCTTCTACGCCTGCAACTTTTGTGAACTCGTTATAAAAATTGGCTACATCGTTCCCTATAATAACTTGAAATTGTCCTGCTTGAGTAAATGTACCTTTAACAGACTTTATTGCTTTAATTTTATCTTCATCAGCTAAAGAAGTGTTATTTAATACAAATCTCATTCTTGTCGCACAGTGAGATACTGCACCTATATTTTCTTTTCCACCGATATACTCTAATAATTGTTTAACATCATTGTTATAATTCACCATAATCTTCTCCCCCTTCTTTTACATATACGTATATGTTGTAAATACATAATAACTTATACGCATATGTATTGTCAATGTTTTCATAAAACTTTTTTTAATTTAAATTTTTTTTATAAAGCCTAATACTAAGTATTTTCAAAACTTTAAATAATAAAAGAATAAGATCAATCCTCTTATTCTTCTATTATTTATTAAACATATATAATTTTATAAACTTGTATTATTAATGCTTATTTTATTGCATAAAATCCAGCCTGCATTTGTGAAACAAAAAATACTTCGCAATATTTAAATCCAGCTTTCCTTAATAAGGCTATATGATCTAATATAGTAATAGGATAATATGCTTTATCAAATCGCTTTTTGTGATTCTCAACTATCTCTTTACTCCTTCCAGAATTTAGCTGACATTCAGCCCACCTATTTAACCCTATTTCAATTCCTTTATCACTTAATGGTTTAATATTTTCAAAGGTTATATATATCCCTCCCTTTTTCAATATTTCATAACAATTTTTAGTTGCTTCTTCACGTCTCTGCCGATTTAAATAATGGTGTACTTGAATTGCTGTAACTACATCAACACATCTATTTATAGTATTTTTTAAATTTTCAGAAGAACATCCTGATATAAATTCAATTCTATCAGAAAAATTTTTTAATTTATTCTTTGCTATATTAATCATATTATCATTGCAATCACTTAAAATAAATTTAGTATTCTTAAATATATTATTTGCAATTTCTACAAAATTACCTGTACCACATCCTGTATCAAGCCATATTTCACAGTCATTCTTATATGATTGTACTAAATCAATAGTTTCTTTATAAAACAATTCATAATATTGAATTGTTTTATATATATTTCTATCATATTCTTTTGAATTATGTGCGGTTTTATTATCAATTATATTCACATTTTAAATACCTTTCTGCATAAGCGTTAATTTAGTTAGTTCGTCTAAATGTTTTATATGATTTTTCATACTCATTATTAGTCATTAATACAATCTTATACATATTATTGGTATAATAGAAATATCAATAATTCATATAATGTATAACTTATGGTTATACATTATAATGTGAGGGAGCCTTATATGAACATTAATTTAGAATACTATAAAATTTTCTATACAGTTGCAAAATGCAACAATATCTCTGATGCAGCTGACAAGCTTTTTATAAGTCAGCCTGCAGTTAGTAAAAGTATTAAAAAACTTGAAGAAATGCTTTCTATAAAACTGTTTTACCGCAAGTCACGAGGTGTTGCCTTAACAAAAGAAGGAGCATATCTCTTAGAATATGTAGAAAAAGCTTTAACAAGCTTAAATGATGGTGAAAAATTAATTGATAAATTAAAAACTCGAGAAACTGGAAATATAAAAATTGGCGTCAGTACTACTCTTGGAAAACATTATTTAGTTCCAAGATTAAAGAATTTTATAAGTTTATATCCTAATATAAAAATAATTATAATAAACAAAAGTGCTCAAGAAACATTAAAATTAATTGAAAACAATATAATAGACATTGGAATAGTAAGCAATTTAGTTTCATATGAGAAATTTAATTATAAAAGATTATATGAAATTCATGATATATTTGTCTCTGGTCCAGAATTTTCAAAATATAAGAATATTAATACATTTAACGATTTAACTAAATTATCATCACTTATTTTATTAGAAAAACATAATATTTCAAGAATGTATTTAGATAGTTTCTTTAAAATAAATTCTGTAGAATTGAATCCTACAATGGAAATTGACAATATGGATTTATTAATTGAGCTTACCAAATTAAACTTAGGCGTTTCATGTACAATTGAAGAATTTGTCTCTAAAGAGGTTAAGACAGGTGCATTAGTGAAAATTGATTCACTTCCTACGCTTCCTAAAAGACATATAATTATGATTTCAAATAAAAATTTTTCTTTATCTTTAGCAGCACAAAGTTTTTGGGATTGTTTGTCTAATAACTGTTTTAACTTTTTAATATAAGTTGAATAATTCAAATATCTTTAGAATTTGATAAATTTATACAATATAAGTAATTACATAGAAAATAAGAAATGCTTAAATTTATAAATATTTAAGCATTTCTTATTTTTTATAAAATCTTTTTTTAAAATCTAAATTAACTTCTACTTCAAACTGATCTGAAATAATGATTTTTTCTGGATTAAATACAACTTTATATTAATTAGCAGATATATTTTTATTAGTAGTATTAAATCTATTCTTTTATTTTGTTATTTCAAATTCTTGCATTCCCATAAATCCAGGTGCAACTTCATACTTATCAAATACAATTACAGGATTTTTTGATGAATTTAAGTAAAACTTTGTATTTTCATCAATAGAAGTGAAGCCTCCTTTTTCTTCAGAAAAATACACAATATTCAGATCTGCCTCACTTTTTTCCTTCATTTGTTTTTTTATGCTTTCATTTGCAATCTCTATATAGTTATCACCAAGAATATCTTTTAGTGTAAGTTCTTTATTATTTTTTATATCTAAGTTATAGTAATTATTTAATCCATATGCACTAACCCAGCTTTCTGTACCTGTTATTACAAATGAAACAATATCTTCATCTTGATACTTTACATCATATCCAACATTAACCTTTATGTTATGCTTAGCAAATTCTTCTTCTGTCCCGCCAGTTGCTATGAAAGCCTTTTTATATTCTTGTATTCTTTCATCAGCTTCTTTTACATAGCTGTCTATTTTTTCTTGTATTAAACTATTAACATCTTTAGCTTTTTCTGAATCTATTGCTGGAACTTCAACTTTTATGTTCCTATCTTTATTTTTATCTTCATATGAACGTACTGTTAATACTTTCATTACATTTCCTATAATAGGTATATTTTGCATTGTATCTGCAAATACTTCACTAGTATTTACTCCTATTAATATTGCTAATACGAATGCTGCTGCAATGGTTGTTAAATACTTTATATAGTTCTTCTTTTTCATTGGGACCACCTTATTTTTTCCTTCTTCATTTTTTATACATTTGTCTATAATCAAACTTAATTCATTAGGAATTTTAATGGATTCATATATTTTCTTTGCATCTTTTAATTCATTCATAAATCATACCTCCTTAACTAGAAGTTTTAGTTTTTTTAATCCAGAATATAATCGCGTTTTCACAGTATTTAAATTTGTATCTGTTATTTCAGATATTTCTTTTAAAGTCATTTCTTCATAATAATGAAGCATTATAACTGTTTTTATATCTTCTGATAATTTATCTATTGCATTATATAATTCAATTCCTTTATAATAAGCTTCCTCATGATATATATCTTTTTTTACATTCTCTTTTTCGTATAAAAGCTCCTTTTGAGCTTTCTTTATATACGCTAAACATTCATTAACTAATACCCTATAAAACCATGTTTTAATATAGTCTATATTTTTTATAGTATTATATTTTTCTAAGGCTATGCAAACTGCATTCTGAACTATATCAAGTGATGAATCTTTATTCTTAGTATAACTATAAGCTAAACGGTAAAACTTATCTTGATTATTTAAGATATAATGTACTACCTTTTCGTAATTATCATTTTTCATTTTAGTTACCCCTCCTCTTTTGATAAATATAATTATTTAGCTATATAAATTGGCACCATATTTTATATAGTGTTTATACTATATAGATAAATAACTATTAAAAAAAGTTTGAATTATATAAAATTTTTTTATTATATATTTATATTAATTTAGAATAAAAAAACAAGCAAACCTATATATAGTCTGCTTGTTTTTTTATAATATATATTTTTTTATAAGTCATTATAAATAAAATTAATACTCTTTAACTATTAGTTTCTGATACATTATATTTACTATTCAATATAACAATATCAACTCTTCTATTTTGAGCTCTACCATCTTCACTGTCATTTGATTGTAATGGCCTATATTCTCCATAACCTACTGCTGATACTCTGTTTGGATTTATATTTCCATCATTAACTAAAAATTCAGCAACATTTGATGCTCTAATTGATGATAGCTGCCAGTTTGAATGATAAAGTTCATTACTTATAATTACATTATCAGTATGCCCTTCGATTCTTATATAATTGTCCATTTCATTTAATACCTTTGATATTGACATTAAATCATTCTTAAAATCTTCTTTAACTATAGCTTGTCCAGTATCAAAAAATACATTATCACTAAAACTTATACTAAGTCCTCTTTCTTCAATTGATGTAGTTATTCTTCCTTTTAGGTCAGAGTTTTCTACAATTTTATCAACTTGTGCTTTAACGTCTTCTAGTTTTTCTTCCTCAGTCTCTTCTCCTAAAGTACTATCAATTACTGGTCCACTTTCCCCGTCTATTACATCTTCACCTTTGGGACCAGAATTTTCAAATATTCCACTTACATAAAATGCTTGTCTAAAAGAATCTGATAGCTGCTTATATTTTTTACTATCTACATTAGATGATGCATACAGTATAACGAAAAGTGCCATAAGTAATGTTATTAAATCTGAATATGTTAGTAGCCATCGTTCACTATTTTCAGGCTTTTCTTGTCTTTTTTTCATAAAAACACCCCTCTAAACTACTGTATATTAAATTTATTTGCTTCTACATCTGTTAAGAAAGTTTGTAGTTTGCTTACAAGTACATTAGGGTTTATTCCTTGTTGTAAGAGGCATATTGCTTCAAGACATAATTCTCTTTCAATTATTTCTTCTCTATCATATACCTTTAGTTTATTTGCTACAGGTAACCATAGGAGATTTGCTGATGATATTCCATATAATGTAGCCATAAATGCAGATGCTATTTTAGGCCCTAAAACTGTTGGATCACTTAAATTACTAACAACTAATACAAGTCCCATAACTGTACCTATTATACCCATTGTAGGAGCATATCCACCGGCAGCACTAAACATGTCTATTCCTGACTGATGACGCTCAGATATTTGCTCTATTTTAGTTTCTAAGATACTTCTTAGCTCTGTTAATTCAACACCATCAGTAACCAGTTGTAATCCTACTTTTATAAAAGGATCTAACTCTGGCTTTGTAGATTCTGCTTCAAGTGATAATAAACCTTCTTTTCTAGTTTTTATAGATAGATTATGAAAATATTCTATTTTTTGTTTTATATCGATATTTCTTTTTTTAAAAGCAATTCCCATGATCTTGAAAAATTTTTTTACTACTTTACTAGAACACGAAACCCCAACTGCTCCAAAAGTTCCTCCAAAAACAATAATCAATGCCGAAATCTGAATCAATGCTGCTGGCGATCCACCTTCCAACATAAACCCACAAATTAAACTTCCGAATGCAAATAACAAACTTAATATGATAATAATATCCATATTATCTCCTCCTTTATACCTTACAATGTTTTAATAAAAATTTAAATATTTTCATTCAATTGATAATAGCACTTTATTCATCGGAGTATTGTTAAAGAAATGTTAATTTTTTGTTAAATAAGTTAAATTTTCAAGGTGATTGTTATAAAATATTAGTTTTTTCTAAGCTTATTAACATTAAATAACAAAAATGAAGCATATGAAATTACTGATATTAAATCATCATATACTTCATTTTTATTAGAATAATATATAAGTAATTATAATTTTATACTTTTAAAATTATAACCATTAGATGAACATATAGTTCATTTAGTTAATACTCTTAATCATATCAATTAAATCATTTTCGTTAATGCCATTTGGACTATAAATAGAATATGAGGCATTTTCATCAGTCCAACTAGATTCATTAATTAAATTATTATCATATCCTTTTACAGCTACACTTATTTCATTTATATTAATCTTCTTTTCAAATGGATATATAGTATATTCTTCAGGTTTATTTTCTTTATTATTTTCAATTGTAAAAGTTAGTTCATTTTCAGCAGTTTTATAATCTATTTTTACTGTATTGTTAGAAATGACGCTTATATTGTCAATATTAAATCCTTCTGGAATATTTTTTAGCGTTTTAAATTTAAATCCAACTTCATTTTCAGCATCTTCTATTGTATTTACCTGTTTAATATTAGAAGCTTCTTCTTTTAACATACTTCTTTCTAATCCTGCATCATATGAAGCTACAGATATTTCATCATTTTTTTCTGAACTATTTTCAGAAGTATCAACTTCCTTACTCTTTGCAGTTTCCTTATTATTATCATGTTTTTCAATATTTTCATTTAAAGATTCATTTGCTTCACTAATTTCTTTTTCAGGTATTTCTATAATATTATTTTTTGAATCTGAATTTTTAATCAAAGGTGAATTAGATTTATCATTATTTTTTATATCTTCATTTTTAACATTTGAAGGAGAATTGCTTTCATTTTTTATAGTATCTTTCTTAGTATTTTTATTTAAGTCTTTACTATCTGCATTTGTCTTTTCTGTATTATTATTTAAGTCTTCATTGTGCTTCATTTCTATATTCTTAGTATTTTTATTATTTTCAAGACCAAATATCTTTAAGAAAAATCCTCTTAAATTTATGCATATCAATATACTTAGGCAAGCTACAAGTGTTCCCATGGATCTTTTATATAATCTATTTTTATTATTTTTCTTAATTACAAATTGCTTGTCCGAATTAATAGTATTATGTAATATTCTATTTTTTACTTCTTCACTCATGAAAACTGAATCCATTTGTTCTTTGTACTTCTTACTCAAAATCATATTCCTCCTTTAATGATTTTTTTAGAATATTTCTTGCTCTATGTAATAATGAGCGTACCGTTGATTCTTTTTGGTTTGTTATTTCTGATATTTCTGCTGTCTTATATCCTTCATAATAATACAAAAATATTATTTCTCTATATTTTACTGGCAGCTTCATAACAGCATCGAGAACAGTAGTATCTTTGTACTCATCATAATATGGCATTTCTATCAACTCTTCTTTTTTCTTAAACCATGAAGACTTAAGTTTATTTTTGCAAATATTTCGCGTAACACAAATAAGCCATGATTTTTTATGATCATTATTTTCAAATATATCGATATTTTTTAATAATTGTATAAAAACTTCTTGAACTATATCCTCTGCATCATGCATATTTTTCATATATGAATATGCAAGTCTATACAATGTGTTTCCATAAGTTTCTAAATCTTTAGAAATAATTTCATCCGTACGCAATGAAACATCATTCATAAAGCTCATCCTTTCATCTACTCAACAATATGAATAGTCCTAATTTAAATATTATATCTATGAAATTATATAAAATACGTATTTAATAATTATTTTTCCAATTATAATACAACCTACCAGTGGAAAATGTTGCACTTTAAATAAAAAAATATTCAATACTAATTTTTTAGTATTGAATATTTTTATTACTTAATTAGCTTTAAAAATACTACAATATTATAAATTAATAGTTATAATATTATTATCACTAATTTTTTCATTTTGTCCATTAATTATTACTTTTTTATTATTTAAATTGTGGATTCTAAATTCCATTTCTCTTAATTTATCATTATATCCTTTTTCTAATGTTTTAACTTTTATTTCAACATTATCATCTACAGATACTTTAATCTTGTAAGCATTATATTCTCCTATTTGATATTTAAATGATTCCCCATCATCTAAATAATGATAATATCTGCTCTTACTTTCTTTGTTTCCTAAGAATACTTCAAATATCATTTTCTCAGAAACTTTTTCACCAATATAATTTTGTTCTTCTGAAGTTGCAATAACAGATCCTGCTTTAATATATATAGGGCAAATATCTATTGGTGTTTCTTTTATTATATATGAGCCTCCTTTAAATTCTTCTTTAGTCCAATAATCTATCCAGTTATTACCAGAAGGTAAATATACCATTCGAGCTTTCTTGCCTTGTTCAACTACTGGTGCAACTAATATGTTATCACCACACATAAATTCATCATTTATTTCATATGTGTTTTTATCATTTTGATAATTAAATAATAATGGTCTGATAACTGGAGCACCGTTTTTACTCATGTTCCACATTAAGTCATATAAATACGGAATTAATTTATAACGAAGCTTAATATATTTTTTATTTATTTCTTCAGTTAACTCATCAAATGCCCATGGTTCTTGGTCTCTTGTTCCCATTGCGGAATGATTTCTAAAAAGTGGTGTAAATGCACCTACTTGTACCCATCTTTGAAGAAGTTCAGCTGATGCATCATGTCCAAATCCTCCTACATCAGTTCCACAAAAGCCAAAGCCTGAAAGCCCTAAATTCATAAGCATTGGAATAGACATTCTTAAATGCTCCCATGTACTTACATTATCCCCAGTCCATACTGTAGAATATTTTTGAGTACCAGAATAGCATGCTCTAGTAACTATAAAAGGTCTCTTTCCGGTCTCACATTTTATTCCTTCATAAGTTGCTTTATCCATAAAATGAGCATAAACATTGTGAGCTTCTTTATGCATTACAGGTATACCATCATTATCAAACATAACATCGTCTGGAAGAGGTCCATTAAAACTTGCTGGTTCATTCATATCATTCCAAATTCCACTAACGCCATTATCCATCATTATTTTTTGATTTTTAGCCCACCATTTTCTAACATTTGAATTTAAGAAATCTGGAAATACAGATGTGCCAGGCCATACTTCATTTCTATAAGTTATTCCTTCATTATCTTTTGCAAAATAACCATTTTCAAGCCCATCTTTGTATATATTGTATTCTGTGTCTACTTTTACACCTGGGTCGATTATAGTTACTACTTTAAATCCCATATCTCTTAATCTTTTAAGAAGACCACTTGGATCTTTAAATTTATTTTTATCCCATGTAAATACTCTATAGCCATCCATGTAATCTATATCTAAATATAAAGTATCGCATGGGATGCCTCTCTCTCTAAAATTATCAGCTATTTCCATAAGTCTTTCCTCATTTTCATATGACCATCTGCATTGCTGATATCCAAGAGTCCAAAGTTGAGGAAGTGGAACTGTTCCCGTAAGTTTAGTATATCCTTCAACTACTTTTTTAACTTCTGGTCCATAAATAAAGTAGTAATCTAAATTTCCATCATCAGCTGCAAAATAATAGTACTCCTTATTATCATGTCCCATATCAAAATATGTTTTAAAATGGTTATCAAAAAAAATACCAAAGGCAGTTGTATCTTTTATTGAAATTAAAAATGGTATAGACTTATAAAGTCTATCAAAAGTCTCACCATGTGGACTTGGATTATCTGTATTCCAATTTACATAGTGGTATGATTTTTTATTTAAATGACCTGTCTTTTCACCAAGACCATAGAAATACATATTATCTTCCATTTTTTTTGATACATAAACTTTATATTCATTTTCACTATTTATATTATGTCCTTCTGCTTCAGCTAAAGAAAAATCTCCACTACGTCTTTTAAATGGCTTATACTCCCCCTTATAATCAGCACATAATATGTTTCCTTCTATATCATAGATATTTACAAGAAAGTTATCAAAAATATCTATTATTAGCTTTTCTGTCTTTATTTTAAGAAAATCGTTTGATTTTTCTACTTCAAATTTTATAGTATACTTTTTTAAATTTTCAACGGATTTTGAATTTCTTTCGTTTCTAAAAAATGGTACGAAAAAATTAATTATATCGGATTTTATTATTTTTATTGAAACATCTTGTTTTTCAAATTTTATCTTGACATCGTTATCATTAATAGCATAGTCTATTAGTTTTCCATATTTATTCACTAGTCAACACTCCTTCAAAACATAATCTTAATGTAATTTTTTTCTATGATTATATTATAACTGTATTCTACTAATATTTCTAACAATATTAAGAGAAATAATTACACTATATTGACATTTTTATAAAATTCTTTAGCATTAAATAATGTTTAACGTAGCTAAAAAATATAAATCTCTGATTCAACAAGCTGTAACTAAAAAATTGTGCTGCACAATTAAGAATATCTCATTGTGTAGCACAATTTTTGCCTTTACAAAATGTATTGATAGTATTAAATCATACTAACTTTTTATTCAAGCGTATTTTAAAGACTGTTCCTTCATTTTCATTACTTTTTACATCAATACTTGCAGAATGTAAGTTTAGTATAGTTTTTACTATACTAAGTCCTAATCCATTACCTTTAGTTTTATTTCTACTCTTATCTCCTCTATACATTCTTTCAAAAATGAAAGGCATATCTTCTTCTTTTATACCAATCCCATTATCCATTATTTTTATTATTACATGATCCGCATCACTTTTTATAAGAATATATATTTTTCCATTTTCATTTGTAAACTTAATACTGTTTGATATAATATTTATAAACACTTGCTTTAATTTATCAAAATCACCCAAGACATCAAAATCACTACCCTCTTTATTCAAAATAACTTCAATCTTTTTTTCATGTGCATGTAGTAAAAAATCACTTATTACTATTGAAATGAGCTCATGAATATTTATATTTGATATATTTAATACGGTATCTTCACTTTCAATAGCCTTTAATGAATTTAAATTATTTAATAATCTGCCAAAACGTATTACCTCATCGTTCAAATTGACTAGTTTTTCGTTAGTTATAGGAATTATGCCATCTATCATTGCTTCTAAATTGTTTTGAAGAATATTTAAAGGGGTTCGTATTTCATGAGAAATATCAGAAATAAGCTGTTTCCTAAGAGAATCTTGATTTTTAAGAGTGTTTCCTAAAGAATTTATACTAACAACCAAATTTTCAATTTCTTCTATATCACTTTCTATATTCAATTTTGAATCATAATTCCCTTTTGATAAATTTACTGAAGTATTAGAAACGGCTTTAATTGGGCGTGAAAATTGCTTTGATAGAATAAGGCTTATTATTATAACTATAACAATTGTAATTGTGCCGCTAAATAATATACTTTTATTTACTTGAAACTTAAAATTCATGTCTTCTGCTGAAAGTAGAAGTGGTGAATAGCCTCCTATGATAACATATCCAACTGTTTTTTCATTTATATTTATGTTAAATGTTTCAGTATTATATATTCCTTCTCTTTTTTCAGCCTTTATATTTTGTATATGTTCTTTATGTTTTATATCATTTGGATCCATCTCCCATACCACTTTGCCATTTTCATCTAAAAGACTCAAACAATAATCACTCATATACGCTTCATGCATCATTTCTTCACCAGAGTGTGAATCCCATTTTCCATCTCTTCTGTATATTTGCTGAAAATATCCTACTATTCTTGAATTCCTTTTATCTTTTACATTTTCTAAATATGAATCAAATGTTTTTGTTATAGTTAAATTAACAAGTATTGCAGTAAATGAAACAGCTATTACAGAGCAAAATATAATAATAATACTTATGTGTTTCTTTATACTATGCTTCATTTTTTTCACCAAATTTGTATCCTATTTTAGTAACTGTAAGTATGTATTCAGGATTTTTACTATCTATTTCAATTTTCTTACGCAAATTTTTTATATGAACATCAATGATCCTATCTGAACCATCAAAATCTATTCCTAGAACTCTTTCTATAATATTTTCTCTTGTAAATACTTTACCTTTATTAGAGGCTAAAAGATACAATATATCAAATTCATTAGGAGTTAAATTTATTTCCTTATTATTTAAACAAAAGGTTCTCTTATCATTATTAATTATCATATAACCATTATTGATGGATATAAAATCTTCTTTTTTAGTGCCTCTTAATCTTCTAAATAATGCATTAACACGTGCTGTAAGCTCTCTTGGGCTTAGTGGCTTTGTTAAATATTCATCAGCTCCAATGCTTAATCCATTGATTTTATCATTTAAAGTTACTTTTGCTGTTAACATAAAAATATATACATCAGATATTTTTCTAAGTATTCTGCATACTTCTTCACCTTCAATATCTGGAAGCATTAAATCTAATATAACAAGCTTAATATTGTTTTTTCTAAATAATTCAATGCCATCAAGTCCATTTTGACTGCAGAATACCTTATATCCTTCTTTTTCAAGATATGCCTTAAGTATTTCACTTACACTACATTCATCTTCAATAATCAAAATATTATTCATAATTTCACCTCACCTAATTTACTATATTATACTAGTTTATTATATAATTATGAATTTTATATGTAGATTTGATAAATAAATACATAATCTATGTTAATCATCATTAACAGGGCTATGTGGATGCCTTTGATCATACTTATTATCCATTGATATCTTATATTCAACGTTTTTATCATAATCTTTTTGAAATATGCATGAAAAAATCACATCCAATATATATTGCATAGATGTTTTAGATGCAAAAGGTGCAATTTTTCTAAATATTTTTTCACGTGAACCAATATTAATTATATAGTCTGCATACTTTATAAGTTCGTTTTCACCTATTGATGTAATTAATATTATTTTTGATTCTTTCTCTTTTAAAAGTTTTGCTATATTTACTATTTCTAGAGTTTCTCCTGAATATGAAAGTATTATTGAAATATGATTTTTTGAAGCATTATAAGCCTGAAATGACTGTTCTCCTGGAAGTGTTTTTACTCGTATGTTTCTTCCTATACGCATCATTTTATGTTCAAAATCTAAAGCTGCAAGTATTGAATTTCCAAGCCCATAAACATCAATGTCTTTAGATTTATATAATAAATCAACTATTTTATTAAGATTATCATAATCTATTAGGTAAAGTGTATCTTCAATTGCTTCTCTATTTAATAATGCTATCTTATGGGCTATTTCTTCTTTTCTATCATTTTTATTAAATGGGAAGTTTACATCAATACGATTACTTTTATTTAAATCAGCTTGGAGTTCTGCTGAATATTTAATTTTAAAATCACTATATCCTTTAAGTCCAAGCTTTTGGCAAAGCCTAACTATAGTTGCTGGAGATGTATATGTGTTATTTGCAAGATCTCTAGCTGACATTTGAAGTACCTTATCTCCTTTATTTAAAATATATTCTGATAATTTCTTTTCTGAATCTGAAAAATCCATTTGAAATTCTAATTTTGTCATTATACTCATTTAATTTCACCTCTTAACTATATCTGCATAGAAAAATAGTATTTAAATTACTATAAATGCGTTTTTATTTCCTATAACATATTTTGGATTTAATTATATCACGAAATTTTTTTTCATAATATAGTGAAAATATAATATTTTTATGAAACATAATTATAGGAATATCTAATAGTATTTACATAAAACTTTCTATAAAATACAATGAACCCATAGAAACTAATCAAAGTATTTATACCATTAGAGGAGGATATATATTATGAAAAAGACTTTAGATAGTAATTTTTATTGGGGTGGATCTGTTTCATCATTCCAAACTGAAGGTGCATGGGATGAAGGAGGAAAAGGCTTATCAATTTATGATGTAAGACCTACTAATCCTGAATTCTCTGATTGGAAGGTAGCAATTGATGCATACCATCGTTATGATGAAGATATAGTTTTAATGAAAGAAATGGGCTTTAATTTTTATCGTTTTTCAATTTGCTGGTCAAGAATAATACCAAATGGAGATGATGAAATAAATGAAGAAGGTGTTAAATTCTATAACGATTTAATAGATAAATTAATAGCAGCTGGTATTGAGCCAATGATTACATTGGTTCACTTTGACATGCCTTATAAATTAGTAAAAGAATATAATGGCTTTGCATCAAGAAAAGTTGTTGATTTATTTGAAAGATATGCTAGAGTTTGTATGGAGAGATTCGGAGACAGAGTTAAGCATTGGATGACATTTAATGAACAAAACTTACATGCTACTATGCTTAGAGTATCTAATGCAGAAGAAATTCCAGAGGGAGTATCTGAAGCTAAACACTTATACCAAGTAAACCATAATGTATTTATAGCACATTGCAAAGCTACTAAGGCTCTTAGAGAATTAGTTCCAGATGCTAAAATGTGTGGTATGACTACTGTCTCAAATTTCTATCCAGAAAAATGCACTCCTCAAAATAACTTATTTGCAAAACAAGCCTATAATTACATCAATGCATTTCATTCAGATGTGTTTGTAAACGGAGAGTATCCTTCTTACATGGTATCTTACTTAGAAAATAGAGGCTGGATGCCAAAATTTGAAGAAGGTGATGCTGAATTATTAAAATATACAGTAGATTATTTAGCATTTTCTTATTATAGATCAAATACATTAACTGAAGGTTCTTTTGATAATGAAAGACCATATGGAGAAATAATTAATGAACATGTTATTAAAAATCCTTATTTAGATGCTACTGAGTGGGGATGGGAAAAAGATGCTATTGGATTTAGATGGACTCTAAATGAAATGTATCAAAGACATCATATGCCTTTATTTGTTCTTGAAAATGGTATGGGGGCAAGAGAAGAATTAGATGAAAATGATGAAATTCATGATGATTATAGAATTGAATATCATAGAAATCACATTCAAGAAATGAAAAATGCAATTCTTGAAGACGGTGTTGACTGTATGGGATATATTACTTGGGGACCTATTGATATTCCAAGTTCAGGCTGCGAAATTGCTAAACGTTATGGATTTGTCTATGTAAATAGAACTGAAAAAGATTTAAAAGACTTAAGACGTGTACCTAAAAAATCATTTAAATGGATTAAAAAAGTATTTGAATCTAATGGTGAAGATTTAGTTTAATTATAAAAAGTAACAAGATTTATTCTTTAATTAATCTTGTTACTTTTCCTATTCATTAATAAAATTTTTTAGGTATACTACTTTTTATTTATTTCAATTGTAGGAAAGTTAATATCTTTATATTTTTGAATTTTTTCTTTTACAACTTTTAAATTTTCATCTGTATAAAAACCACCTTGTGTTGTAGCAATTTCTTGAACATGATGATTTCTACCTTCTGGTGTTGTACGATCTCGTATCAATCCATTTTCAGCAATAACAAACTTCCACTTTCCTTCTTTTGTTTTTTCGAGTGTTCCTCCTGCTCCGCATACTTGACATTCTACTTCAAAACTTACTCCATCCCATTGAGGCTCTCCTAAAATTAAAGCATTAGAATGACAGTTTGGACACCACCCCATATCTTCATCTCCAAGCCATTTTCTTTCAGATACAGGCGTGTTTAATGATTTCATTATATTTTCTCCAACTTTATGTGCTCTTTCAATTATTTCATTATGTAATAGACATTGTTTAGGAGCAGGAACTCTTGCTCCCATATACATATCAATTACCTTATAATCATTTAAAGAACAAGTTACTTGAAGTGCTTCCAGGGACATTGACTGCCATGCACGTGTAGAGCCTCCTACAGAAATAAGCCCTGCAACCTTATCTTTATGCACTATTTCCCCAAGTGCTTCTAAAAACGGTGTCTCATAGCATAAATTTCTATGCATAAATCTTAAAAATGTAGCACTTGGCATTAAATAATATGTAGGAACAGAAACAATAATTGCATCAGTGCTAAGCATTACATCCATAATTGCTTTTTTATCATCTTTATTTTCTAATGTACAAGGAACTTTCTTTCCTTCTACCATTCCCTGTGTACACGCAGTACAGCCTGTACAATCTAGAATATTATAATCTCTAAGATTTATCATTTTTACATCAGCACCTTGATCCTTACATGCCAACAGCGCTTCTTTTAATAAAATTTCTGAATTAGAATCTTTTCTTCCGGCTGTTATACCTAATACCTTAAAACTCATAACACTTTTCCTCCTTATATTCGAAAAATTTATTGATTTTCTGCTAAATCTTCTAGAATCTTTGATGTACTATTTAATTGTTCAAGGGATGCTGATATTTGCTGAAGTGCTGCAGATTGATTTTGTGATACTTCATTAGTTTTGCTTAGATTCTCATTTATACTTTCTATTGATACAGAAATATCTTTTATTATTGTGTCAATTTTGTCTATAGATTCCTTAGATGTATTTGATAATTTTCTTATTTCTTTAGCTACAACGGAGAAACCCTTTCCATACTCTCCTGCTCTTGCAGCTTCAATTGATGCATTTAATTCTAAAAGATTAGTTTGAGATGATATTCCTTGAATAATTCCAACAATTTGATTTGAATCCTTTGCCTTGCTATTGGCTTCCGTTGTTTGTTTAAATACATCTGCATTCATGCTTGCTAAATCTTGTACTCCAATTGTTACCTCATTTATTCCTTGAGATATCTGAGAAATAGACTCAACCAAACTCTCTACTATTCCAGTCATTGTATTATGTTTAGCTAAACTGAATGATAAAATTATTATTCCAGCTATATAATCATTATTATCTCTTATAGGGAATACGCAGCTCTTAAATGCCACTCCAAAAATATGTTCAGGAACTATTTCAACTTTTTCTTTACCAGTCTTTATGACTTCAAGTACTTGTGGCAATGTAGTATTCTCACCTTCAGATATATGCAAATCTAAATCTTTTCCGGGTTTATAATAGAGACATTTTTCTCTATCCAAAAGGCCTATTGAAATATCGTTATTAAATAAGATATTGATGTACGGAATCAACTTGTACACTACGTTTAAAGCTTCATTTTCAATTTTTTTAACTTCCATAAAACCCCTCTTTTCATTACATATTACAAATTATATTTCATAAGTAAATTATATCATCTTTTTCTAAAAAAATACTATATTTTTGTCATATTAATGTTTATATTATATAAGCTTAACTAAAAATAGAGTAACTTTAAAACATATCTTAAATAAGGGACGTAGAATCGGAGTTTAGTGGATAAGAACCGAAATTCAATATATGATAGGCTCGATTGTAGTGGAATTTCAGCTAAAAATTCTAATGGCAAAGGCTGCACCCAAAAATGTTTGCTCCAAAAAGCAAGTGTTTGAACAAACAATTTTGGTACAGCCTCTGCCAAAGAATTTAAATGCTGAAATTTCCAATACAATACTACGCCTATTCATATATTGAATTTCTTTGTTTT